>Ga0209603_1000675_pt1 | contig 39854 bp, 34 predicted proteins | sample COGITO_mtgs_1206_FD_184812 | JGI IMG/M metagenome (GOLD analysis project Ga0209603, IMG submission 184812) | Pelagic marine microbial communities from North Sea - COGITO_mtgs_120607 (SPAdes) (version 2) | ecosystem: Environmental > Aquatic > Marine > Epipelagic ...
ATGAGCATAAAAAAATTAATTCTAAAACCTCTACTTGTATTGTTTGCTGTGGTATTTTCGGCTTACACGACCACTGACTCTAAAAATATAAATGTTGCTGAAAGTGTAATTAATTGGGTAGGATATAAAGTTACTGGACAACACGAAGGAACTATTAGCTTATTAAACGGATCACTTAACTTTAAAGGTAATACCTTAGTTGGTGGAAAATTTGCAATGGACATGACCACTATAAATACAACTGATTTAGAAGGAAATTCCAAAAAAAAATTAGACGGGCATTTAAAAGCAGATGATTTCTTTGGCGTAAACAACTTTAAAACTGCTACACTTGTGTTTACATCTGTGAATAAGAGCAAATTAGGCTATGCGGTAGTTGGGGACATGACTATTAAAGGAATTACAAATGAGGTTTCTTTTGTTCTAACACTCAATGAAAATAGTGCTTCAACTAATCTAAAGATTGATCGCACCAAATACGGGATCAAATACGGTTCTGCTAGTTTTTTTGATGGTATAAAAGACAAAGCGATCTACGATGAATTTGACTTAAACGTTAAATTAAAATTTTAAAAAAAATAATAATTTCTTTTTGCTTTTTAAAAAAACGTTGTTAAATTTGAATCAATAAAAATTATTATGAAATTTATATTAAACAATCCTTGGTGGTGGAATTATCGAAAAATCAATTCGTGATACTCCCCTATGTTTGTTTAATTCAAAATACCAAGGCTTGTCAATCACGACAAGCCTTTTTTTTATGAAAAATTTTAAGCTAAAAACACATTATAAAAAAATACTAGCAGATACAATATCGCCCGTTAGTGTATATCTAAAAATTAGGGATCAGTTCCCTAATAGTATTCTACTAGAAAGTAGCGACTACCATGGTAATGATAATAGTTTTTCTTATATCTGCTGCAACCCGATCGCATCCATAAAAGTAGAGGCTAAGCTGATTACTAAAACCTACCCTGACCACACAACTGAAACCAAGACTGTGGAACCGAATAAGGTAACGTTAGAAATTGACACCTTCACTAAGCAATTTAAAACTAAAAACGATAAAGTGTTTAAGTTTATCAATAATGGTATGTTTGGATTTACAGCTTATGATGCTGTTAAGTATTTTGAAGATATCACTATTTCAAAAAAAGAAGACTCTATTGAAATTCCAGATATTTATTATGCGGTTTATCAGAACATAATTGCGATTAACCATTTCAAAAATGAAGCCTATATCTTTGCGCATTGCTATGAGTGTGAGAGTAATATAGAGGCTATTGATCATCTGATAAAAATACAAAGCTTCTCATCCTATGATTTCAAATCCAAAGGGGAAATCAGTTCTAACTTAACAGATAAAGCATTTAAATCTAATGTCGATTTAGCCAAAAAACACTGCAATCGTGGCGATGTATTTCAATTAGTTTTGTCAAAGAAATTTCAACAAGATTTTAAAGGAGATGAATTCAATGTGTACCGTGCACTTCGAAGTATTAATCCTTCTCCCTTCTTGTTTTATTTTGATTACGGTAAATTCAAGATTTTTGGAAGCTCTCCTGAGGCTCAGCTTATTGTAGAAAATAAAAGAGCAGAAATTCACCCTATTGCCGGCACATTTGCGCGAACTGGAGATGATTTGAAAGATGCTGAACTGGCAAAGAACTTAGTAGCTGATAAAAAAGAAAATAGTGAGCACGTCATGCTAGTAGACTTAGCTAGAAACGATTTAAGTCGCCACTGCACAAAAGTTGTTATTGAAAAATACAGAGAAGTCCAGTTCTTCTCACATGTAATTCACTTAGTCAGCAAAGTCGTTGGAGCCGTTAAAGAAAACATACCTACCATGCAAATTGTGGCAGATACTTTTCCTGCAGGTACCCTTAGTGGAGCTCCTAAGTATAAAGCAATGCAACTGATTGAAAAATACGAAAAAACAAGCCGTACCTTTTATGGAGGAGCGATCGGATTTATGGATTTCCATGGGAATTATACCCATGCAATCATGATTCGTACCTTTTTAAGTAAAGACTATCAACTGCATTGGCAAGCAGGGGCGGGAATCGTTTCCAAATCCAATTCAGAAAATGAACTTCAAGAAGTATATAACAAGCTAGGTGCTTTAACAAAAGCAATTAAACTTGCTGAAACAATTTAAATATGAAAAAAATAGTAGTCATCGATAATTACGACAGCTTTACCTTTAATCTGGTACACTATCTAGAAGATTTAGACTGTGAGGTTACGGTACTTAGAAATGATAAATTTCACTTAGATGACATTAAGGGTTTCGATAAAATACTTCTGTCTCCAGGCCCGGGAGTTCCAAAGGAAGCTGGTTTATTAAATGCTGTGATTAAGCAATATGCTTCAACTAAAAGCATTTTAGGAGTATGCCTAGGACAACAGGCTATTGGCGATGTCTTTGGGGGGCAGCTTGTAAATTTAAAGGAGGTCTATCACGGAGTTCACACAGATATTACAGTAGTAGTAAAAGACGAAATTCTGTTTAATCAATTGGGACCAACTCTACAGGTTGGACGCTACCATTCGTGGGTTGTAAATGCAAATCTTCCTGATGTTTTGGAAGCCACTTCAATTGATGATAATGGACAGGTTATGTCTTTAAGACATAAAATATACGATGTAAAGGGTGTACAGTTTCACCCAGAATCAGTACTCACTCCCCATGGAAAACAACTACTAAAAAACTGGATTACCTCCTAATTTGAAAAAATAAAAATGAAACAGATTTTAAACAGACTTATTAATCATGAAACTATTTCGAGTGAAGAAGCGAAACAGATTTTGATTAATATCTCCAAAGGGGACTATAACCAGAGTCAAATTGCTTCTTTTCTTACTGTTTTCATGATGCGAAGTATCACCCTGGATGAATTAAAAGGATTTAGGGATGCGCTTTTAGAACTATGCGTTCCAGTAGATCTATCGGCTTACAACCCCATCGATTTATGCGGAACAGGGGGCGACGGCAAAGACACATTTAACATTTCAACCCTTTCATCGTTTATAACAGCTGCTGCTGGTGTTCCAGTAGCAAAGCATGGAAATTACGGGGTATCCTCGGCTTGTGGATCCTCCAACGTACTAGAATCTCTTGGAGTAACCTTTTCTAATGATGTCGACTTTTTAGAACGTGCAATTGCCTCAGCAGGAATTTGCGTTTTACATGCGCCATTATTTCATCCAGCTATGAAAAATATAGCACCCATTCGACAGAGCTTAGGGGTTAAAACTTTTTTTAACATGCTTGGACCTATGGTAAATCCATCGGCTCCAAAAAACCAAATGGTAGGGGTATTTAATTTAGAATTATTACGGCTTTATGCTTATTTATATCAAGACTCGGATAAAAACTACAGTATTGTTCATGACCTTGGAGGCTATGATGAAATTTCTCTAACTAACACAGTTAAAATTATATCAAATAAATCCGAGTTGCTTTTCTCAGCTGAAGATTTAGGATTAGAAAACAATACCCAAGAAGCTATCTTTGGTGGAAATACAGTTGCAGAGGCCTCTAAAATTTTTAAAAAAATTATTGAAGGACAGGGCTCTGAAGCACAAAATAATGTTGTGTGCGCCAATGCTGGTTTGGCGATTGCAACGGCCAAACAGCTTACACATATTGAAGGCTATGAACTAGCCAAAGAAGCCCTTTACTCTGGAAAAGCAAACAAATGTCTTACTAAACTAATCAAAATATAATGAGTAACATATTAAACCTAATTGTAGCTGATAAACGTCTTGAGGTTGGGCTAAGAAAACAACTCATTCCCATTAAACAGCTGGAGGAATCCGTTCTATTTGAACGCCAATCTCCATCGCTTAGTAAACGATTAATAAATAGTACTTCAGGACTCATCACAGAACACAAACGCCGCTCACCGTCTAAGAACTGTATTAATCAAAATTTCAACACCCAAGATGTGGCAAAAGGATATGAAAGTGCCGGAGCTTGTGGGATGTCCGTCTTAACAGATATGAAATATTTTGGAGGAAGCTTAGAAGATTTACTGACTTCAAGAGCTAGTAGTGAAATGCCTTTAATTAGAAAAGAATTTATTATTGATACTTATCAAATTATAGAAGCAAAAGCCTACGGAGCCGATGTTATTTTACTAATTGCTTCCATTTTGAGTCGCAACCAGATTCAAGTGTTTTCAACACTTGCTCAACGTCTAGGAATGGAAGTCTTATTAGAAGTTCATAATGAGAACGAATTAAATAAATCAATCATGCCGTCCCTAAATATGATTGGCGTAAATAATAGAAATCTTAAGACATTTGAAGTTAATTTAGAAACAAGCAAAATACTAAGCAAACTCATTCCTGACGAATTTGTAAAAATATCAGAGAGTGGAATTCGTTTGGTGGAAGATATTAAGTGCTTACAAACCTATGGCTACAAAGGGTTTTTAATAGGTGAGAATTTTATGAAAACAGAAAACCCTGGTGCCAGTGCAGCAGCATTTATAAAACAATTGAACAGATGAAACTAAAAGTATGTGGTATGCGATATGACCACAATATTGAGGAGATTGCTAGAATCAATCCTGATTATATGGGCTTTATATTTTATGAAGGCTCCTCACGTAACTTGACCACATCGATTCCAACCCTTTTCCCTTGTATAAAAAAAGTAGGTGTTTTTGTCAATGCATCTTTTAATACTATTGTCGAGAAAATCAACACCTACAATTTGCAAGTAGTTCAATTGCATGGCGAGGAAAAGCCTGAGTTTTGCAAATCTATACAAGCACTTAACATAAAGGTCATCAAAGTATTTTCTATTAAAAATAAATTTAATTTTAATGTACTAAGTCCTTACGAATCCGTTTGTGACTTTTATCTTTTTGACACAAAAGGTCCACTATCGGGCGGAAATGGCTACTGCTTTGATTGGGCTGTTTTAGAAAATTACCCGTCAACAAAACCATATTTTTTGAGTGGTGGGATTGGATTAGAAAACATAAATCAATTACAAGCATTTAAAATAAGTACAGCAGCAACCTATTGCTATGCTATAGACGTAAATAGTAAATTTGAAGTTGCTCCCGCTAATAAGGATAAAAAAAGTTTAGAAAAATTTAAACAACTATTATGAGTTATCACGTAAATGAAAAAGGCTACTATGGCCAATTCGGAGGAGCATTTATTCCAGAAATGTTGTACCCCAATATCGAAGAATTGCGTCAAAATTATTTAAAGGTAATGGCAGAGCCTGATTTCAAAAAAGAGTTCGGTCAACTGCTAAAGGATTATGTTGGCAGACCTACGCCTTTATATTTTGCTAAACGATTATCCGAAAAATATAATACAAAAATATACCTTAAGCGTGAAGATTTATGCCATACGGGAGCGCATAAAATCAATAATACAATAGGACAGATTTTAATGGCAAAGCGCCTCAAAAAAACACGTGTCATCGCTGAAACTGGTGCTGGACAACACGGAGTGGCGACAGCGACTGTATGTGCTTTGGTTGGTATGGAATGTGTTGTTTACATGGGAGAAGTTGATATTTCACGACAAGCGCCTAATGTGGCACGTATGAAAATGCTAGGAGCGGAAGTTCGCCCTGCACTTTCAGGAAGTCGTACTCTAAAAGATGCTACAAATGAAGCGATACGGGATTGGATTAACAACCCTGTAAATACTCATTATATCATTGGAAGTGCAGTGGGACCACACCCCTACCCTGATATGGTTACACGTTTTCAATCCGTAGTATCTAAAGAAATTAGATGGCAATTAAAAGAAGTTGAAGGTAAAGAAAATCCTGACTATGTGGTGGCTTGTGTTGGCGGTGGAAGTAATGCCGCTGGAGCATATTACTATTATTTGAATGAACCTGACGTAAAACTCATTGCAGTAGAGGCCGCAGGAAAAGGCATTTACACAGGAGAAAGTGCTGCAACTTCGGTCCTTGGAAAAGAAGGGGTGATTCACGGCAGTAAAACCTTACTAATGCAAACTACAGATGGTCAAATTACAGAGCCCTATTCTATTTCGGCAGGCTTAGATTACCCAGGTGTTGGCCCTATGCATGCACATTTATATAAAACCAAACGTGCCGAATTTATATCGGTAACCGATGATGAAGCTATGAAAGCTGGATTGGAGTTATCACAACTCGAAGGCATCATTCCGGCGATTGAAACCTCTCATGCATTGGCTATTTTTAAAGATAAAAAATTTAAGCCTGAGGATGTGGTAATAATTAGTTTATCAGGACGTGGCGACAAAGATTTGAACACCTATATTGATTATTTTAAACTATAAAATTGTGAACAGAATACAAGTTAAATTACAAGAAGATAAAAAACTATTATCCATCTACTTTACTGCGGGTTACCCTAAGCTAAACGACACTGTTAGAACTATTGAAAATTTAGAATCAAATGGCGTAGACATGGTAGAGATTGGCTTGCCATTTAGCGATCCATTAGCTGACGGACCCACCATTCAGGCAAGTTCTACACAAGCACTTCACAATGGCATGAACTCATCCGTGTTGTTTGATCAGCTTAAAGACATACGAAAAACAGTTACAATACCCCTAATTTTGATGGGATATTTCAACCCAATACTTCAATATGGCGTTGAAGCATTTTGTCAAAAATGTGAAGAAATAGGGATTGACGGATTAATTATTCCAGATCTTCCAGTCGAAGTATATCACGAGCAATACCAAACTGTTTTCGAACAACATGGATTACTAAATATCTTTTTAATTACCCCACAAACAAGTGAAAAACGCATCCGATATATGGACAGCATTTCTAAGGGATTTATTTATACTGTCAGTAGTGCCAGCACCACTGGAAGCCAAATTGGTTTTGGAAAAGATCAAACAAATTATTTTAAACGCATTGTAGAAATGAATCTTGACAATCCACAAATTATTGGGTTTGGGATTTCAAATCAAGAAACCTTTAGCCAAGCAACCAAGTATGCAAAAGGAGCTATAATTGGAAGTGCTTTTATAAAATTTGTGTCCGAAAATGGAGTAAATGACTTAAAACAATTCATAGAACCCATAGTTAAAAAATTATAAGATTGAAACAAAACATATTATTTCTTATAATAACTTTATTAATTTTTATTGCTTTTAAACTGATGAATATATTACTGAATCAGAAGCTAAGTTTATAGCAACTAAATACTACAGTGGACGTACAAGTGTTTTAGACTAAAAAAAATATTAAAGAGTTAAAAACATAACAAAATCTAAAAGTTTGGACGTTAATAATTTAAAAGATTAATAACTCCTTAACGCATTTAAGAATTCTATATTACGATATTTGTTATAATGGCAGAAAATAACTTTAATTATGGAAAGGGGTTTACGTTCAGTAAACATATCAAAAAAGACGTTTCAGATTTTGATCGGGTGTTTGGAGTGTTTAAAGAACTCCTAACTCATACATCAGGCGATATCGAAGAAGCTTTTGAATGGTTAAATACACTAGATGCGGAATACAACATATTTAACGACAATTACAACCTAGAGGATTTTGAAGAGGACCTTAACAAACGAGGATATATCAAAAAAGATACTAGTACTGATAAACTTAAGTCTGGAAATGGAAAAGGAAATGGAAAAAATATACTCACTGCCAAACTTGAATCGGCCTTGAGAGACTATGCCTTAAACCAAGTTTTTGGAAAGTTAAAAAAAAGTGGGTTAGGAAATCACAGCACTTCGAAAGTAGGAATCGGAGATGAGCGAGATGGCGAAAATAGGTCGTTTCAATTTGGTGATGACTTAACAACAGTAAATATGACTGAAAGTCTTAAAAATGCACAAATAAATAATGGCATTTCAGATTTACGACTCACAGAAAATGATTTGATTGTAGAAGAAACAAAGCACAAAGCACAAATGAGTACCGTGCTTATGATTGACATTAGTCACTCAATGATTCTGTACGGCGAAGACCGAATTACACCTGCTAAAAAGGTAGCTATGGCGTTAGTAGAGCTAATCCACCGTAAGTATCCTAAAGACTCCATCGATATTATTGTATTTGGAAATGAAGCCTGGCCAATTAAGGTTAAAGATCTTCCTTACTTAAAGGTTGGACCATATCACACAAATACTGTTGCAGGGTTAGAACTGGCAATGGATATTTTGCGTAGAAAACGAAATACAAATAAGCAAATTTTCATGATAACTGATGGTAAGCCAAGTTGTATAAAACTTCCATCAGGAGAGTTTTATAAAAATAGTAATGGACTGGACGATATGATTGTCTCTAAGTGTTTGAATAAAGCAGCTCAAGCTAGGAAATTAAAAATTCCAATAACCACTTTTATGATTGCTCAAGATCCATATCTAAGGCAATTTGTAGAGCTTTTTACTGCCCAAAACCAAGGAAAAGCTTTTTTAACTGGATTGTCTGGTTTGGGAGAAATGATATTTGAAGATTACGAAAAAAATAGAATTAAAAAAATATGAGAAAAAACATAACCTTAGAAGAGTTAAAAAGTTCTGATTATGAAAATAAAACCATAAATCAAGAAATTAAATCCAATTTAATTGCACGGATTAGAGCCAAACAAGCTGTATTCGAAGGGCTTTTTGGTTATGAAGACACCGTTGTTCCCCAATTAAAAAAGGCTATTATTGCTGGGCATCACATCAATTTGTTAGGATTAAGAGGACAAGCAAAAACAAAAATAGCAAGAAGCATGGTTGAACTTCTTGATGAATATATGCCCATTGTTAAAGGATCTGAAATAAATGACAATCCTTATGAACCTATTTCAAAATACGCACGAGATTTAATTGACGAAATGGGTGATAAAACTCCTATATCATGGGTTCATAGATCCCAGCGGTTTTTTGAAAAACTAGCAACCCCAGATGTGAATGTTTCTGACTTAATTGGAGACATTGACCCTATAAAAGCTGCTACCTTAAAACTACCTTATTCTGATGAACGTGTTTTGCATTACGGTATGATTCCTAGAGCGAATCGATCAATATTTGTTTTAAATGAATTACCAGATTTACAATCTAGGATTCAAGTATCCCTGTTTAATATCTTACAAGAAGGAGATGTTCAGATTCGTGGATTTCAGCTAAGGATGCCCCTAGATATTCAATTTGTTTTTACTGCAAATCCGGAAGATTATACAAACAGAGGTAGTATTGTAACTCCTTTAAAGGACAGAATTGGATCCCAGATTTTTACTCACTACCCCAAATCAATAGCGCTTGCACGTGAAATTACAGAGCAGGAAGCAAAAATATCACCAGAAGATAAAGAAAATATCCTAATTCCAAACATAGCAAAGGATCTCTTGGAGGAGGTAGCATTTACAGCACGAAAAAGTGAATATATAGACTCTAAAAGTGGGGTGAGTGCACGACTTACAATCAGTGCAATGGAAAATCTTGTAGCAGCTGCAAAACTTAGGTTAATTGAAACTGCAACAGATAAAACAACGATACGTTTAGTTGACTTTATGTCAATAATTCCATCAATAACAGGTAAAGTTGAATTAGTATACGAAGGCGAACAAGAAGGAGCTGATCAGGTTGCTAAATTACTTATCGACAGCGCTGTAGAGTCCCAGTTTGATAACCTATTCCCTCGTATTTCTAAACTTGAAAAAGAGGGAGAAAAAACAACTTATACAGACTTGATTCACTGGTTTGAAAATAACTTTATTGAGCTAAACTACACCGATACAGATGATGAATTCTTTTCAACTCTCAAATCTATAAAACCTCTTACTAAACTTATTGAAGAAAATGTTGGTCATTTAGATAGTCAGGACAAAGCGTTTTGTATGGAACTAGTACTTTGGGGTTTAACAATTAACGATAAGCTGGACAGAACTGAAAATAGTACTGCTTATAAGTTTGACTCGTTAGGAATCAATCAGTATTTCAACAGAAAATAACTTTAAATTAAAAAATAATATTTAGATCATTTAATTAAAATATTTATAGATTGCATAAAACAATTAAAATATAAAATATGATTAATGAAAATTCAACGCTCAGGCAAATGGCTAGAGAGTCCTTAAAGGGAAAATGGAATATTGTTGTACCTACTTTTTTAGTATACTTTATTATTGTAGGAGTTATAGAATACTTAGGTGAACAAGCTCCAATTCTAAATGTATTAACCATAATTGTTTCAGGTCCTATTGTTTTAGGGATTTCTATTTTTTCATTAAATATTGCAAGAAATAAGGATGCTAAAATTGAACAATTATTCGAAGGGTTTAGAAATTTTGGAACATCTATATTAGCTTACGTTTTGATGGTTCTTTTTATAATACTTTGGACAATTCTTTTGATAATCCCAGGGATTATCGCTGCAATTTCATACTCAATGACCTTTTTTATCATAGCGGAAGATGAGACTATTGGTGCATATGACGCGCTTAAGAAAAGTAAAGAAATGATGAATGGTCACAAATGGAAATTCTTCTGTCTTGGATTTAGTTTTTTCGGCTGGTTTTTACTTAGTATATTCACATTAGGAATTGGTTTATTATGGTTAGCGCCATATGTAAATGTTAGTTACGTAAAATTTTATGATGATATCAAAGAAGTTAATGCATCAAAATAAAATCACTAAGTGGCTAATTAGAGTTTTATAACAGTGTTTTGAAACATAGAAATGCTAACGAAAATGAAACTAGAGTTATACCAAATAGATGCTTTTACAGATAAAGTTTTTGGAGGTAATCCAGCTTGTGTTGTCCCACTCCCTCATTGGATATCGGACGATATTCTCTTTAAAATCACTAAAGAAAATGCAGTTGCTGAAACTGCATTTTTTGTCAAAAAAGAAGATGAAATTCAATTAAGATGGTTTACTCCTGAAATTGAGATGGATTTATGTGGGCATGCTACACTAGCTGCGGCACACTGTTTAAAAACAATTTTAAATTTCTCTAAAGAAACTATTGTGTTTCAAACAAAAAGTGGAGAGATATCTGTAACCTGTAATAATGAAATATACCATCTAAACTTTCCGTCTCGAATGCCAATTGTTTCAGAACTTCCTGATGAAATTAAAAATGCCTTGAGTATACCTCCAAAAAAAATTTATAAGTCAAGAGACTATGTATTAATTTATGATTCTGAAACAGATATTCGCAATCTAGAAATTGATCGTCAAATCTTAGATCAAATAAATTTGGGAACAGGGGGTGTTGTCGCAACTGCCAAAGGAAACGATTATGATTTTGTTTCTCGTTATTTTACACCACAGGCATCAATTTTGGAAGATCCAGTTACTGGATCAGCCCACTGCTCGTTAGTTCCTTATTGGGCCGAAGAATTAAAAAAAGAAAAACTTAGCGCGATTCAGCTTTCTGAGAGGATTGGATATTTAAATTGTGAATTCAAAAAAGATAGAGTTCAAATCAGTGGAAAAGCAAGAACATACTTAATTGGAAATATTTGGACTAGCTAATTTATATAAAATTAGTTCCATAAAATGATTGTACCTTTGAAGTCGTAAACCAATAATCGATATTCTAAGTAAAGGCATGGCTAAACTCCCAACAAAATATCAATTTTTAGATCTATCTGATTATGGAAGAAATGGTGGTCTTTGGATTGCTAGTCGGCTCAAAAATACCCGTTTCACTCCTATCCATGTTACAACTCTATTTATTTTTTCAGGTTTTATTGCCATTTGGTGTATGTTAAATGGATATTACAAAACAGCTGCCTTTTTTATAATACTAAAGTCTGTTTTGGATGCTGCGGATGGAGAACTATCTAGGCTAAAAAATACCCCTTCCTACACCGGACGATATTATGACTCTATAGCTGACATCTTACTTAATTTCTTTTTTTTACTAACCCTTTGGTATATTACGGACAGCTCAATAATCTATATGTTAATTGCATTTTTTGGAATACAACTTCAAGGAACAGTTTATAACTATTACTATGTAATTTTAAGAAATGCAGTAGAAGGAGATTCAACAAGTAGGATATTTGAAGATACTGCACCAAAGGCGCTTAAGGGAGAAAGTCAACGAACAGTAAATATTTTTTATAAAATTTATGATGTATTGTATATAATTTTTGATAAGATCATGTACTACATGGATAAAAATGCTAGTGACAGTCCTCCGTTTCCCAAGTGGTTTATGACATTAGTTTCTATGTATGGATTAGGGTTTCAGCTTTTGTTTATGGCGATTATGCTGGCATTAAATTTACATGAATTTGTGATACCCTTTTTTATTGGCTATTCAGTGCTAATCATAGTTTTTGTAGGGATTAGAAAAGTTTTACTTAAACCTCTATAAAGTTTTAGCAACTTTTTCAACTGCATCAATTGTATAGTCTAAATCTTTGTAAGTTAAAGCATCCGTAATAAACCATGTTTCATAGGCACTTGGTGCAATATAAATTCCTCCAGCTAACATTCCATGGAAAAAATTTTTAAAACGCTCATTGTTAGCTAGTGAAGCTGTTTCAAAATCTACTACCGGAATTTTAGAAAAATGAACCGAAATCATTGAGCCAATTCTATTTATAGTATGTTCAATTTGATGAGCTGATAACACCCTTGCTATGCCCTTGTGTAAGTAAGCTGTTTTTTTAGCTAAACGATCAAACAGTTCTTTATCAGAATCTAATGCTTTTAGCATAGCAAACCCTGCTGCCATTGCTAAAGGATTACCACTCAAAGTGCCAGCTTGATATACAGGTCCTAGCGGGGCTAAATATGACATAATTTCGTGGCGTGCAGCAAAAGCACCAACAGGTAATCCACCCCCAATTACTTTTCCAAAACATATAATATCAGCATTTACTCCACTTAACTCTTGAACTCCACCCTTGGCTAAACGAAAACCAGTCATGACCTCATCAAAAACTAAAATTGACTTATAAGTATCACATAAATCCCGAAGTCCTTCAAGAAATCCAGGTTGCGGTGGAATACAACCCATGTTTCCAGCTACTGGTTCGACTATAACACATGCAATTTGTAAAGGATTTGCTTCAAAAAGCTTAGCTACAGAATCCAAATTATTATAAGTGGCTAAAAGTGTGTCTTTGGCAGTTCCTTTTGTAACTCCAGGACTATTTGGGCTTCCAAAAGTAACTGCACCACTTCCTGCTTGAATTAGAAATGAATCAGAATGTCCATGGTAACAGCCAGCAAATTTTATGATTTTTTCCTTTGCTGAAAAGCCTCTAGCCAAACGAACAGCACTCATACAGGCTTCAGTTCCAGAATTTACAAAACGAATTTGGTCTACATTAGGAACCATGGAGACTGCAAGTTCAGCAATCTGCGTTTCAATTTCTGTAGGCATTCCGAAAGAAGTCCCTAATTTCGCTTTGTCAACCAGAGCATCTATTACAGGAGGAAAAGCATGTCCTAAAATCATTGGACCCCATGAATTGATATAATCAATGAGACGATTGCCATCCGCATCATATAAGTAAGCGCCCTTTGCTTTATCAACAAAAATAGGTGTTCCTCCGACAGCTTTAAAAGCGCGTACAGGGGAATTTACTCCTCCGGGGATCACTTCTGAAGCGGCACTAAATAATTTACTACTGCGCTGATATCTCATAAAGTTAGTTTGTAGGAATTTTAAGTTGTTGACCAATTGATAATTCAATTGAATTTAAGTTGTTTTGTTTTTTAATATCATCAACCGTAGTATTATATAATTTAGAAATAGAATACAAAGTATCCCCTTTTTGTACCTCGTGTATTTTTACAATTATCTGTGAAGACTTCTTATTTTTGGAACGTTTTTTTTTAGACTTTTTATCATACTTGTATAGCTCATAACGCTCTATGATACTGATCAATTTTTTTGGATATTTAGGATCTGTTGCATAGCCCGCTTTTCTAAGCCCCTTAGCCCATCCTTTGTAATCTGTTATTTTTAATTTAAATAAGCCGGAGTATCGTTTTCTATTTGCTAAAAATTCAGAATGATCTCTGTATGAAGAGTTCGGATCTTTATATTTTCTAAAACACTCTTGCGCTTTATCGTCGTCATGATAAATTTTTTCCCCGTTCCATGTATGACATTTGATTCCAAAGTGATTATTTGCCTGGCGAGCTAGTCTTCCCTTTCCAGATCCTGATTCTAAAATCCCTTGAGCCAAAGTGATACTTGCAGGAATACCATAAAGATGCATTTCGTTTATGGCGACCGCCTTAAAAAAAGAGATATATTGTGAAGGGGTATTAATAACAGGTACCTTAAATTTATTATCAGATTTTTCAGAAACCACTCCCAATTGTTTGGAACTAGTTTGACTAGTATTTGATTTACGTCTCGCACCGCAACTAGCTATTAAAGCACTTAGAAAAATTAGAATAACAGTTCGCTTCATATCTATATTATTTCTTCAAGTTTTTTTTGTTTCAGCCTTAAATTCATCCCTTCAATACCCTGTAACCCACCCGTGTGAATCGCTAGCACCTTAGCTGTATGAGCTATTTCACCAGAACTAATTCCTTCAAATATACCATACATCATCTTAGCAGTATAAACAGGGTCTAATGGAATATTATAAGTTAACTTAAAATCGTTCATAAAATTAATTAATTTAGAGTCTACTTTTGCATAACCACCAAAATGATAACCTCCCCAAAGTTCCCAATTATTTTGTGTAGCAAATTTACAAATATCTTCCTTTAAAAAATCACCTTTTAAGGCCGGAAATCCAATAATCTTTTGAGTCGGCAAACTTCCGTTAATAACTCCTGCTATGGTTCCTCCGGTCCCTACGGCGCAACAAATAATATCAAAGGCTTGATCTTTTTCCGTAAGAATCTCTTCACAGCCTTTAATCGCTAGTTCGTTAGTACCTCCTTCAGGAATAACAAAGTAGTTTTTATATGTTAACATTAATTGCTTCAAATAGTCTGGATCTGTTTTGTTTTTGTATATAGATCTGGTTACAAAATCTAAGTGCATTCCACAGGATTTTGCATACCTAAGTGTTGGATTATTTTTGACGTGATTTTCAAGCTCCTCACCCCTTATTATACCAACTGTTGGCATATTCAATTCTTTTCCCGCTGCAGCTGTTGCAGCTATGTGATTGGAAAATGCACCTCCAAATGTTAGTATTCCATTATAGTTATTCGACTGCGCTTTTTCTAAATTATACTTCAACTTTCTAAATTTATTTCCAGAAACTGTAGGATGAATTAAATAGTCTGGCTTGAGAGCTAACTGAGAACTTATATATATGTTTTCTAATGTTTGAATTTTAAGCATTAGCGAAGTCTTATGTGTAAAAATACTAAATACTTTAAAGAATTTGCTCACTTAGAATAACTTAAAGCTTAAAAATGATAAAAATCTATTTATCTAAATATTGTATTATCTTTGTTAAGCATGAAAAAAAACACCCCTATTGAAGACGGCGATTACTATTTAACTCCTGATGGCTATCGTTGTTTTACTGAGCAATACCACCTAAAACGTGGCTATTGTTGTGAAAGTGGGTGCAAACATTGTCCGTATGGCTATAACCCACTTACAAATACACAAAAACAAACAAATTGAACGCAATAAATATTACATTTAAAGAGGAAATTTTAGAAGGAATTCCTAACACTCTACCCCCTAGCCAGCCCTACGATGACGCCTACAACCATGCCCCCAAAAGGAAAATAATTTTAACTAAAGAAGAAACTAAACTGGCTCTAAAAAATGCATTGAGATATTTTGATAAAAAACTCCATGCTGTTCTTATAAAAGAATTCAAATACGAACTAGAAACATACGGCCGAATTTACATGTATCGCTACCGTCCAGCTCATAAAATAACAGCAAGGCCAATTGATACTTACCCTGCTAAAAGTAAACAAGCAGCTGCTATTATGTTAATGATCCAAAATAATTTAGATGATGCAATTGCACAACACCCTCATGAATTAATAACTTATGGTGGGAATGGTAGTGTTTTTTCAAATTGGGCACAATATCGACTAACAATGCAGTATTTAGCCCAAATGACAGACTCTCAAACCTTAGTGATGTATTCAGGCCACCCAATGGGACTGTTTCCATCTCACAAAGAAGCACCAAGAGTAGTTGTTACTAACGGCATGATGATTCCTAACTATTCAAAACCTGATGACTGGGAAAGGTTCAATGCTCTAGGGGTTACACAATATGGACAAATGACTGCAGGAAGCTATATGTATATTGGACCACAAGGTATTGTTCATGGAACTACAATCACAGTACTAAATGCATTTAGAAAAATAAATAAAGCACCCCTTGGAAATATATTTTTGACCGCTGGACTTGGAGGGATGAGTGGTGCTCAACCAAAAGCTGGAAATATTGCTGGCTGCATTACTGTTTGTGCAGAAATTAACGAAAAGGCGCTAAATACTAGACATTCTCAAGGATGGGTAGATGAAGTTTTTTACAATATAAATTCATTAGTTGAGCGCGTTCAAAAAGCAAAAATAAATAAAGAAATTATATCGCTTGCTTACCTAGGAAATGTCATAGATGTTTGGGAAGCTTTTTACGATTTTAAAATTCATGTTGACTTGGGAAGTGATCAAACCTCTCTACATAACCCGTGGGCAGGTGGCTACTACCCTGTTGGATTGAGTTATAAAGAAGCCAATAAATTGATGGTTTCAAACCCTAAGCTATTTAAAGAAAAAGTAGAGGAATCTTTACGAAAGCACGCTGAAATCGTTCAAAAACATACTGATAAAGGCACCTATTTTTTTGATTATGGAAACGCATTTTTGCTAGAAGCCTCTAGAGCAGGCGCTGATATCATGGCTGAAAACGGAGTGGACTTTAAATACCCAAGCTATGTTCAAGATATTATGGGGCCTATGTGTTTTGATTATGGCTTTGGTCCATTCAGATGGGTTTGCGCTTCAGGTTCTAGCAAAGACCTAGAAAAAACAGATTCGATCGCTTGTAAAGTACTCGAAAATTTAAAAAAAGAAGCCCCTAAAGAAATTCAGCAACAAATGACCGACAATATTAAATGGATAAAAGGAGCCCAAGATCATAAATTAGTTGTTGGTTCTCAAGCTAGAATTTTATATGCAGATTCAGAAGGTCGAATGAAAATTGCTGAAGCCTTTAATGATGCTATTGCAAACAATGAAATAGGTACTATAATATTGGGACGAGATCACCATGATGTTTCTGGGACTGATTCACCATATAGAGAAACTAGTAATATTTACGATGGTTCGCAATACACTTCTGATATGGCTATTCAAAACGTTATAGGGGATAGCTTTAGAGGAGCAACATGGGTAAGTATTCATAATGGAGGTGGTGTTGGCTGGGGCGAGGTTATAAATGGAGGCTTTGGCATGGTTCTTGACGGTAGTAAAGAGGCAAAACGCAGGTTAAAATCAATGTTGTTTTGGGATGTAAATAATGGTATTGCAAGAAGAAATTGGGCTCGTAATGAAGAAGCAACATTTGCCATCAAACGCGCAATGGATTTAGAGCCACTATTGAAGGTAACCATACCTAATTGTGTTGATGAAAATATTTTAAAAAAACTTTAGAAAATGAAAAACAAAATTATTTCTTTATTTGTATTTGTATTATTATTAAGCGCTTGTCAGCCTGTGAAAGTAGCAGTTGATTACGACAAATCTGTTTCCTTTAATACTTACAAAACTTACGGGTTTTTAAAAGAAGGCATTGATCGTGCTAAAATTAATGATTTGGATAAACGTAGAATTTTGAGGTCCATTGAGAAAACACTTCTCGAAAAAGGTTTTACAAAATCCGAAAAACCAGATATGATTGTTAACTTTTTTACTAAGGAAAATCAGGAGGTAAATATCTTTAACAATAGTTTTGGCAATTTTGGTTATGGAATGGGTTGGGGCTGGGGCTTTTATAATGGAACACGAACTACTGTGTCAAACTCAACTAAAGGAATACTGTATATTGATTTAATAGATAACAAAACTAAACAACTTTTCTGGCAAGGCGTTGGAAAAGGATATTTGTCCTCAGATGTTGATCAAAAAGACAAAACTATTAATGAATTTGTATCTACAATTTTAGCAAAATACCCCCCAAAAATAGTAGCTAAACCTTAACGTCCAAAGCATCCCGTAAAGTATTACCAATTAGCATAAAAGCCATAACCAAGCTCATAATACAAAACCCTGGAATAAGAGCTAAATATGGCTTGCCTAATATTATGTAGTTATAATGATCCTTGATCATTGCCCCCCAGCTGGACATTGGTGGCTGAGCTCCAATTCCCAAAAAACTTAGACCGCTTTCAATAAGAATCGCAGCAGCAAAATTTGCAGCAGAAATAACAATTATAGGAGCTAAAATATTTGGTAAAATATGTTTAGTAATAATTCTAAAATCTGTAAAGCCCAAAGCACGAGCAGCTGTAACATATTGCATTTCTTTGACACTCATCACTTGACCTCTTACTATTCTAGCAACTTCAACCCACATAGTCAACCCAACTGCTATAAATACTTGCCAGAAACCTTTACCCAAAGCAAGAGTTATTGCAATTACTAAAAGTAAGGTAGGAATAGACCACGTTACATTAATTATCCACATAATAACCGTATCCCATTTACCTCCAAAATAACCTGCCAAACTTCCCAAAACGAGCCCGATTAAAAGAGATATTAATACTGCAATAAATCCTATTGAAAATGAAATCCTCGCACCTACCAAAACTCGACTTAAAAGATCGCGGCCATACTTATCGGTTCCAAAATAAAAAGTTCTATTTGTTATAAAAGCATTTAATGAGTTAGACTCATCTAATAATTTAATTGACTTTTCTATACCATTAAGCCCAATTGAGGAATAATCAGAATAATAAATATTGTCACCATCAAATCTGTAAGATGAAATTGGGATTTCTTTTGGAGGGTTCAAATTTCCAAAAAATAATCGATCCATTAAATTTTGGTTGTTATCTAATGAATTGGGGATGACTAACATTTTAACAGTAAAACCAGGTGCTTTTGAATGAATTGACAAATGCATTTGATTTGAATACTGAGAGGAGTCAGGAGCTATAACATATGCGAAAAGAGAGATAAAACCAACAAATGAAATGAAACAAAAACTAATAACTCCCCAGAAACTTCTTTTGAATTTATGAAATGCCAAATTCGTTAGTCCTTTCTTTTGCATCAATAATTATTTTTTGACTTGTGCGGTATTCTCATTATTGTAGGAAATATTCAAATCATTTAAAACATTTAGAGCCTCTTCCATGTAGATGTCCTTCGAAAGGTTTTTATGCCACCTATTTCTGTTAATTTTAAAAATAGAGTCTTGTTTCATTTTTGGTAATTCATATGATAAAGGTTCAAATGTGAGATCTGTTTGATAATCTAACAATTGATCGAACCGCTTAGACTCTTTCTCATTTAAATTAATATTCTCTGAATATTTTTCATAATTAAGCTGATAAACTTCTTGATCTCTTACGGATTTAATCCAACGCGCATTATCGTCTATTAATTTTATTTCGTCACTTAAGTTCAAACGAGTATAGCTATTTTCAATTGTAGTTTTGTAATTAAGAGAACTTTCCCAAGTCTGATAATTAGCAGGTTCGATTTCATCCCATTCTAATGGGTTATCTTGTTCCTTCTCTCCCATTTCCATATAACTAAAACGTCCTGGGACAATGATATCACTTTTCACTCCTTCAAGTTGTGTAGACCCACCATTAATTCTATAATATTTTTGGGTAGTAAACTTAAATGCCCCCATATCTCCATTTGTATTTGCTTTGATCATCCGGTTTAAATCAATAATATTTTGAACAGTACCCTTACCATACGTTTGTTTACTTCCAATAACAATAGCCCGCTTGTAGTCTTGCATGGCTGCAGCTAAGATTTCGGAAGCAGAAGCAGATAATTCGTTTACCAAAATAACAAGTGGTCCATCCCATTCAATTCCACGTTGTTTATCTTCTAAAACCTCTTTGTTGTTACCCGTTGAACGAACCTGAACTATAGGTCCTTGATCAATAAAAAGGCCTCCTATATCTACAACTGTTTTTAAAGAACCTCCACCATTATTTCTTAAATCTAAAACTAAACCCTCCATACCTTCAGCTTTTAAAAGTTCAATTTCCTTTTTTACATCAGTAGCTGCATTTCTACTGTTTGAATCTTGAAAATCAATATAAAATTTAGGAAGGTTAATTACACCAAATGTGACTCCATTTTTAACTACTTTGGTAGACTTCGCATAGGTTTCTTCTAGTAAGATTTCATCCCTTGGAATACTTAAATCTTCAATTGTACCATCAACTTTTTTTAATGTAAGAATTACATTTGATCCTTTTGGACCCTTAATTAGCTTGACAGCATCATCTAATCGCATACCAATAACACTGATAGCTTCTTGTTCATCCTCCTGCCTTACTTTTATAATGGCATCTCCTACTTCTAACTTGTCTTGACGCCAAGCAGAGCCTCCAGAAATAAGTTCAGTGATAGTAATCTCATCCATACGCTTTTGTAGACGGGCACCTATACCCTCATACTTGCCTGTCATTTGTGCATCAAACCTGTCCTTGTCACTTGGAGCAAAATAGAAAGTATGAGGGTCAAATTCCACAGCTATGGCGTTGATGTATACCGATAACCAATCTTGTCTTCTGATATCTTCTAGAACAGAAAAATTTTCAGTCATTGTTTTTAAAATGGATTCTCTAGCTTCAATTTCAATTTGGGAGCGCGGCCTTGATTTAAAATTTTCATCTGCTTCTTGTGATTTTTTATCGGCCGTTATTAAATCATAATAATTAGAAATTGTGTAGAACTTTAATTGTTTTCTCCACCTCTCAAACATATCTGATTTTGAATTGACATAAACATTGTTTTCATAGTCAGTTGAATAAACTTCTTGTAAACTGAAATCAAAGGGCAGCTCTAAAACCTTAGAATACATATCTCTAGAATCTTCAAATCTAATCAGAAACCGGTCATAAACTAAATTAAAAAAACTTACATCATGTGCTAAAATTTGATTATCTAACTCTGTTTTAAATTCTTCAAACTCATCAATATCTGATTTTAAAAAATAATTTTTAAATGGATCAATTTGATCTAAAAAACTTGTATAAACAGCCTGAGATAAATCATCATTTATTTCTTTAGGCTGAAAATGGCCTTCTTCTAACAAATAAGTAATTAATTTCATTAATAGCTTATCCTTATCTGGGTCATCAAAGGATTTAGAGGTGAAACTACAGGATGCAAATGCAATGAGTAGAGTCACTAGTAGAACATTAAAATTTCGTTTCATATAACAAAAAGGATTGTATATTATAATATTCTAAAATAAATGAAAAAATAATGCCAAAGTAATCTATTAGTAATAATTTTTTGTTAAAGCTGGTTTAATCTCAAAATAAGGAACAATTTGTGTATTTTTGTTATAACAGTAATAAATTTGAAATGACAAAAAGACCTTTAATTTTAGTAACGAATGACGACGGAATCACAGCACCAGGTCTTCGTACTCTAATCAAAGTCATGAATACAATTGGAGAAGTCATCGTTGTTGCGCCTGACAGTCCTCAAAGTGCTATGGGGCATGCCATCACTATCAATGACACTCTTTATTGTAAGAAAGAGCAAATTGATGGAGGTCCACAAAAAGAATATAGTACCTCAGGAACTCCTGCAGACTGTGTAAAACTGGCCATCCATGAGCTTTTAGACCGTAAGCCAGACTTATGTGTTTCTGGTATTAATCACGGATCTAACTCATCTATTAACATTGTTTATTCAGGCACTATGAGTGCAGCTATTGAGGCAGGGATGGAAGGTATTCCATCCATTGGTTTTTCACTATTAAATTATCACTGGGAGGCTGATTTTAGTCAAATAGAATCCTTCATTAAAACTATCACAAATCAGGTGTTAAATCAAGGTTTACAAAAAGGAGTTATTTTAAATGTTAACTTCCCAAAACTTTTAGAAAATGACATTAAGGGTGTTAGAGTTTGTAGACAAGCTAATGCTAATTGGATAGAAAAGTTTGACAAACGTCAAACTCCACTTGGAAGGGACTACTACTGGCTCACTGGAGAATTTAACAATTTGGATAATGGAGAAGACACTGATGAATGGGCTCTTGAAAATGGATATATTTCAGTAGTTCCTGTACAATATGATCTGACTGCTCACCACTACATAGAAGAACTAAACAACTGGTCTTTCAATGGATAAAAAATCGATAATTACAGGTATAATAATTGGGTTAGTTTCAAATACAATAGGATTGCTTATTGTTGGCTTATTAACAGCAAAGATGGCCGGACGTTCAGAAAGTGTATTGCAAGTTTTTGAGGCTGCTGTATTAGAAAACTTCATAGGAAAATTAATTAGCTTAGGGGCTATTTTAAATTTGATTTGTTTCTTTTATTTTATTAGAAAACAAAAAGATAGTCATGCAGCTGGAATTTTAATTGCTACTATTTTAATTGCAGTCGGAACCTTTATAACTAAACTATAAATGAAATATTACATCATAGCTGGTGAGGCCTCTGGAGATTTGCATGCTGCAAATATGATGAAAGCTTTAAAAAATATTGATTCTAAAGCAGAGTTTAGGTTTTGGGGTGGTGAATTAATGGAAAATATTGACGGTCAACTAGTAAAGCATTATAAAGATCTAGCATTTATGGGCTTTTTTGAAGTGGTTATGAACATTAGAACCATATCAAGAAATCTAAAGTTTTGCAAAGCAGATATTAAAAAATTTAAGCCAAACTGTTTGATTTTTATTGACTATCCTGGGTTTAATTTACGTATTGCAAAATGGGCAAAAAAAGAGAGCATAAACACTCATTATTATATTTCTCCACAAATATGGGCCTGGAAAGAAAGCAGGATCAGTGCTATCAAACGTGATGTTGACAAAATGTATGTTATCCTACCATTTGAAAAAGGCTATTATGAAATCAATCACTCTATGCCAGTAAACTTTGTAGGACACCCACTTATTGACGCTATTGCAGATAGAAAACCTACTAATGAAATTTTATTTAGAAAGACTCACGGACTTAATCAAAAACCTATTATTGCCTTACTTCCAGGAAGTCGAAAACAAGAGATAAATAAAATGCTTTCAGTAATGATAAGTGTAGTAAAAAGTTTCACAGATTATCAATTTGTGATTGCTGGTGCTCCAAGCCAAGACCCTATATTTTACAGTTCATTCATAAAAAATAAAAATGTTTATTTTGTTGAAAATAATACTTATGACTTATTAAGTGTGGCGCATGCTGCAGTAGTAACATCTGGAACTGCGACTTTAGAAACTGCATTGTTTAAAGTTCCTGAAGTCGTATGCTACAAGACTAGTTGGATCTCATACGAGATCGGAAAACGGTTGGTCAAATTAAAATATATTTCGTTAGTAAATTTAATTCTTGATAAAGAAGTAGTTACAGAACTAATTCAAGGAGCTTTTAACACAAAACAACTAACAAAAGAGTTAAACTCTATTTTAAATGGGAAAAGACGTGAGGAACAATTTATGGACTATCATGAACTGGAAACTAAATTAGGAGGACAGGGCGCTAGTCAAAAAGTGGCTAAACTAATATATAATTCTTTAAAATAAATACCTCTTTACAGCAATATTTTAAAAACTGCGCTAATCATTTAAGGTTGTGTTTAACAAAATAATTTAATAGGTAATATTTGCTTTGCAGCTTGTTATAAAGTGAACGTAGGTTTGAAGCTTTTATAATAAGTATTAAACGCCTCTTGACTGTTAATATCTTTATACGTTTGATCTTTAAATAGTTGAAGATATATCTCAATTTTTTGGACGGTTTGATAGCCTGGAATTGGTGCAATTAATTCTGCGTTATCATCCAAAAAAACTATGGTTGGGTAAGCCCTAACTCCCAAATATTGAGAGAATTGATGTGCACTATTTCTACGCTTTGCTTTGGCTGGATCATAGTTTGGATTTTCAAACAGTCGATTTTTATAATTTACTGATTCATTGCCTTCAGCATTAAACTTAACTGCGTAATAATTTGCATTAACAAAAGTAATTAGATCTTTGTTAGTAAAGGTATTTTTATCAAGCATCTTACAAGGACCACACCAGGTCGTATAAATATCTATCATTATATTTTTGGGTGTATTTTTTTGTAACTCCAAAGCTTTGTCCATAGTAACCCAATTAATCGATTGAGATACTAAATTAAAAGATGAAAACAGTATTAAGACAGGCAAAATATAAAACTTCATAACTAATTAATTTTATTTATTCAAAGTAGTAGGTTATACTAACGAACTCCGTGCATTAATTTTTTGATAACAGGGTATAACAATGCTGAAATAATTCCTAAGCCAACAGCTACGGCTGTTAATACCCAAAAGAAGTAACTTAAGCCTTGCGCTTTAGCAATTCCCTCTGATGCTTCTCCAAAAACACCTGCTAATTTCATTCCAATAGCAACAGCTAAATACCATATACCAAACATCATAGCAATCATTCGTCCGGGAACCAACTTACTCACATAAGATAAAGCTACAGGCGAAATACAAAGCTCTCCCATAGTGTGAAAGAAATAAACTAAGATTAACCAAATCATACTTACTGATGCCGTCTTAGCTCCTGGTTCAATGGAAGATGCGCCAATAGCCACACACGCCATTCCAATGCCCAATAACACCATCCCAATGGCATACTTCATGTTTGCATTGGGATTGTATTTACTCTCCCACCATTTAGAAAATAGTGGAGCAAATGCTATAATAAACAAGGAGTTTAAAACACCAAACCATGAAGCTGGAACTTCTGCTATATCTTTCCCAAATTCTACGGACAACATCCAAATTGCTATTGTCCAAATTATAATAAAACTAATAGCTAAGAAAATATTTGAAAGTGCATATTTTGAAAAAGTTTTTTTAAATAATAACCATAAGACCCATGTGATAATTCCTAATGGAATAATAGTCATTAGAGTATTTACTATTTTAAATATAAAAGCTGAATTTCCTTCAAGAACTCGTTGAGTATAATCACGTGCAAATATAGTTAATGAGCTAGGTGCCTGTTCAAAAATAGCCCAAAAGAAAATCGTTATGAAAGCGAAAAACATTACTGCTAACATACGATCTCGAGTTATTCTATCGTATTTAGGTATTCGAATCACTAATAACAAAACAAATAGAGCTAGGGCAGTTAGAATAGCGACATTAGAGCCTTCCATTCCATACATATTAAAATCAAATAGATTGTAAGCCCCTTCTGATATTTTAGAGATTGGATCATTAAAAATCCATGAAATTCCTAAAACACCAGCAATGGCTATCAATCCTAACTGTAGCTCCGAAAATGGATTTAGTTTTGGTTCATTAGAACTTGATTCCACAGCAGCTTTGTCTTGTTTAATTGGTTTGGTTCCAATATCTCCAAAAATATTTTGAGCAAACCAAAATTGAAGTAAACCAAACAACATGAAAATTCCTGCTAAGCCAAAACCCCAGCGCCATCCAATTTGTTCCCCTAGATAACCACAAAGAAGAATTCCTAAAAAAGCACCAGCATTAACTCCCATATAAAAGATAGTGTAAGCTCCATCTTTCTTCTCGTCTTTACCTTTGTACATTTCAGAAATAATAGATGTCATATTTGGCTTAAAAAATCCACTTCCAAAAACTAGTAAAGTAAGACCTAAGTAAATGAAAAAAGGAGTTTCAACAGCCATGGCTCCATGGCCCAGCGTCATAAGTAATGCTCCAATAACCACGGCATAACGATAGCCTATTTTTTTATCAGCAAAGTAACCTCCCAAAAGAGTAGATAAATAAACTAGGGAAGTATAAGTTCCAAAAATAGCATAAGCATGTTCTCGTGGCCAGCCCCAACCACCATCTAATAGTGAAGCAGTAAAAAACATTACCAGAAGAGCCCTCATTCCATAGTAAGAAAAACGTTCCCACATTTCAGTAAAAAATAATACAAAAAGCCCAGCTGGATGACCTAAGACTTTATCTTTAAACATATTTTCAATTGCTGTTGTCATAATTATTTAATTAAGTATTTACTTATTTATTAATCGATAGGATTGATGTTTATATAAAAATTTATTCTAATATTCTTTCGTTTTCTTCAACGTTATGTGTAAGACGCTTTAGAGGTTTTAGTAGTGCAATTACTAATAACCCAAAAACTACAGTGAAAATTACAATTCCTGAGAAAATAGTATACTCTCCAAAATCCTCTGATTTTTCACCTAATATACCAGCAACTTTGCCTCCAAGCCCAGTAGCTGCAAAATAAAGTCCCATCATAAGTGAAGCATATTTAACCGGAGCTAACTTCGTTACAAAAGACAAAGATACGGGAGACGAACAAAGCTCTCCAATTGTATGAAATAAATATGCTAAAACTAACCACTGCATACCTGAACTACCATTAGCATCATATTCTCTAACAGCTAAAATCATAAACACAAATCCTAAGCCCATAATTATTGTTCCTGTAGCCATTTTAAATAAAGAAGAAGCTTCTTTGTTTTTCAACTTACGTTTTGCCCAGATATTTGCAACCCAAACTGCAAGTAAAATAATAAACCCCGCATTTAAACCTTGGAACATTGGCGTGGGTATTAAATAACCGAATAATATTCTATCAGTTTTTGTTTCTGTGTATACACTCATTAAACCACCAGCTTGCTCAAAAGCTCCCCAAAAAACAATTACAAGTAAAAAGGAAAGTAACAACACCAAGAAACGATCTTTTAGGATTTGAGTTTCTAAGCTTTTGAAAATCATCATTAAAAGACCAACCACAAAAGAAAGGAATATAAACAGAGCACCATATCCCCAGTGATCAACTCCTTCAAACGTAAAACCTGAGTATATTGACAATGCTAATAAAACAACTAGTGCAGCGAGCTGAAAAGGAGAATTAAATATATTGGAAAATATCTTCCAAAGAGAAACATCATTTTTCTTTTCTTCGACTGTTGGTTTGTTTCCCACGTGCGAAATGTATTTTTGCCCCCAAACATATACCAATAAACCAAATAACATTGCAATACCTGCTAATCCAAAGCCTGCATGCCACCCCCATTTGGCGACTACCAGTCCAATAACCGACGTGGCTAATAATGATCCTAAATTAATACCTATATAGAAAATACTAAATCCTTTATCTCTACGTATATCACCTTTTTTGTACAAACCTCCAACCATAGTTGAAATATTAGGTTTTAAACAACCTACTCCTAATATAATTAAACTTAAACCAGTGAAAAATGCCCATTCAGCTTCTATGGCTAAAGTCCCATGACCTAAACATAAAATAATAGCTCCAAGCATTACAGTTTTTCTCTGACCTAGGACCTTATCCGCTAAGATTCCACCAGGGATGGAGATCACATAAACTAACATTACATACCAACCATAAAGTTGATAAGCTTCTAACTTTGACCAACCCAATCCAGGACCGTCAGCATGAGAAGCTTCAGCTATCATATAAATAACCAATAATGCGCGCATTCCATAATAAGAAAACCGCTCCCACATTTCAGTGAAAAATAATACATAAAGCCCTGTAGGATGCCCAAATAATTCTTTTTGAGTTGTAGAAGTTGTTGTTGACATTATATTAGCATTAATTATTAATTGATTTTATAAATTTAATTTATTCGTTTATCTCCTAATTTTTCATGTAAAAAATTAGTCATTTTGGTATACAAGTGCATAGTGGTGTTCCCACCATAAATACCATGATTTTTATCTGGATAAATAGACCAATCAAATTGCTTATTGGCTTGAATAAGAGCTTCCACCATACGCATAGTGTGTTGCACATGAACGTTATCATCTCCTGAACCATGAACAAGAAGATAATCACCTCTTAGTAGTTCTGGATAATTAAATGGCGAATTATCATCATAGCCACCAGGGTTTTCTTGTGGAGTCCGCATAAAACGTTCTGTGTAAATTGTATCATAGAAACGCCAACTAGTAACTGGAGCTACTGCAATTGCCATTTTAAAGACGTTATTTCCTTTCAACAAACAGTTTGTGCTCATATGGCCTCCAAAACTCCACCCCCAAATTCCAATTCTACTATTGTCAATATAAGATAAACTGCCTATTTGTTTAGCAGCTTGAATTTGATCCTCTGTTTCATATTTAACTAAATTTAAGTAGGTTAATTTTTTAAAGTTAGATCCTTTAAATCCAGTTCCTCGTCCATCAACACAAGCCACAATATAGCCTTGTTGAGTTAGAAATTGGTGCCAATAATCCCTAGAATTGTTCCATTTGTTAGCAACTTCTTGCGAACCTGGACCTGAATACTGAAACATTAAAAGAGGATACGTTTTAGTTGCATCAAAATCTACTGGCTTCAGCATCCACATATTAAGCTCATTACCGTTAACATTTATTGTACTAAATTCTTTATTTGAATACTTATAGTTATTCAAACTGTTTAAAAGTGTTGAATTGTCTAAGATGTTTCTAACTAATCTTCCTGTTTTAGAATCGTTTAAAGTATATTTTGTAGGAATTTTAGCACTAGAAAAAGTCTTGATAAAATATGTGAAGTCCGCGCTAAAAGAAGCGTCATTAGTTCCTTCCTGTGTTGTCAAACGCTTTTTTCTTTTACCATTCAGCTTAACTGAATAAACGTCTCTATTAATCGATCCGTTTTCAACGGATTGATAATAAATGACGTTATCAAATTCGTTATATCCATAATAGGCTGTTACTTCCCAGTCCCCTTTGGTAATCTGGGTTTTCAATTTACCATTTTTTGAGTAATGGTAAAGATGATTATACCCATCTTTTTCGCTGGTCCATAAAAAACTATTGTCTTGTAAAAACGTAAGATTATCAGTTACATCAACATATGCTAAGTCAGTTTCTGAAAGAACCAAATTAGCTTGTACTTTTACTGGATTAATTAACCATAAATCCAATTGATTTTGATGCCTGTTCAGATATTGTACTGAAAGTAAATCTGCGTCATTGGTCCATTTGATCCTTGGAATATAAAAATCAATATAGGTTTTTGGAAGAGAAACTATTGACGTTTGATCGGAGTTAATATCATAAAAGTGTAAAGACACATTCGCATTTTTTTCACCCGCTTTTGGATACTTAAATACATTTTGTGTTTGATATAGATCTTTTCCATAGACATCCATTGAAAATTCTGGAACATCAGATTCATCAAATCGAATAAATGCAATTCTGTTGCTATTGATATTCCATTCAAAAGCTCTCACAAAAGCAAATTCTTCTTCGTAAACCCAATCAGTAATTCCATTAATAACTCTATTCTTTTCACCATCAAAAGTAATTTGATTAGTCTTACCTGTTATTAAATCTTTAATAAATAAGTTGTTATTCATAGCAAAAGCTACTTTAGTACCATCAGGAGAAAATGTAGGTTCTTGAATTTTATTCTCAGAAATTATATTTAGTTGATCCAATTCAATATCATAAACATAGTAGTGTCCCAAAACAGAATGCCTAAATATTGATTCTGTGTTTGTTTCCAAAATCAGTTTACGTTCGTTGGAGCTAAATGTATAATTTGTAAAATATGGAATAGCTTCCATTGTTTTGGAGGTTGCTATGACTTTAACTTTTGAGAATGTAACGTAATCATACAGATCAACTGATGTTGAACCTGTTGATCTATCAAAATTCAACACCGAATATTGCTTTCCATTGTTCATAGAATGGAGGGAATTAAGACCTTGTGTTCTAAATGATCCATCCCATATTTGAGCCAGCGAAAAAGAGTCTTTTTGAGATGTTGCCGTGAACATAAAAAAGCAACTCAATAAAAAGATAAAAGGAGTTTTCATGAAAAATATAATTACTCTGTAATAATATGTCAAGTTTACTAAAAAAATAGGAGAAATCAGTGGATATTTACATATAAATACGCAATAAAAATAATTGAAGTTCCATAATAAATCGAAGAATAGTATCTTTGTCTTTTAAAATATTTATTCATGCAAAATTCTGTTTCTGGATTTTCAAAGTTCACAAAAGCTGAAAAAATTGACTGGCTAATCAGCAATTATTTTCAAAGTAATACCAATGCCAAAGCAAATTTGGAACGTTATTGGAATTCTGATCTAGCTCTTCAAAAATTACATGATGAATTTACTGAGAATACTATCTCGAACTTCTACCTTCCATTTGGAATTGCGCCTAATTTTTTAATTAACGATAAAATCAAGGTCATTCCAATGACTATTGAAGAAAGTTCTGTAGTTGCTGCTGCTAGTAATGCTGCTAAATTTTGGATGCAAAGAGGTGGGTTTAAGGCAAAAGTTATTTCAACCACTAAAATAGGTCAAGTTCATTTTATGTTTAATGGTAAAACTTCTGAGTTAGAAGCCTTATTTGAAAAAGTTAAACCTCAGTTACTCAAAGACACAAAATCAATAACTAAAAACATGGAAGCTCGTGGAGGCGGCATAGTAAATATTGAGCTGATTAACAAAACATCTAAACTAAATGACTATTACCAATTACATGTATCTTTTGAGACTATTGATGCCATGGGTGCTAACTTCATCAACTCATGCCTAGAACAAATCGCTAGCTCACTTGAGAAGCATTCTGTAAATATACATATAGTCATGAGTATCTTATCTAACTATGTTCCTGATTGTCTAGTACGCGCAGAAGTTAGCTGTAAGGTTGAGAATCTGGTTAATAATGAGGAATATTCGGGACAAGAATTTGCTGAAAAGTTTATTCAAGCTGTCCAAATTGCTGAAATAGAGCCTTTTAGAGCCGTAACCCATAACAAAGGGATTATGAATGGTATAGATTCCGTAGTATTAGCAACTGGGAATGATTTTAGAGCTGTAGAAGCTGGTGTCCATGCCTATGCAGCACGATCGGGAAGTTATTCTAGCTTAACACATGCCAGTATTGAAAATGGTTTTTTTAAGTTTTGGATTGAAATCCCATTAGCACTTGGAACTGTTGGTGGATTAACAGGGTTACACCCTTTAGTTAAAACCGCAATGGAACTACTGGGGAATCCATCTGCTAAAGAGTTGATGGAAATCGTCGCTGTCGCCGGGTTAGCTCAAAATTTTGCTGCAATAAAATCTCTGACTACCACTGGAATTCAGCAAGGACACATGAAAATGCACCTTTTAAATATCTTGAATCAATTTGAAGCAACTGAAAAAGAAAAATCCTATCTGATTGATTACTTCAAAACAAATACTGTCACCCATAGTGCCGTAGTAAAAGCCATAGAAATACTCAGAGCCTGATGCAAACCTTTTATAGCCATGGTAAATTATTAATTACTTCTGAGTATGCTGTTCTGGACGGTGCTCAAGCACTTGCATTGCCAACAAAATTTGGACAAAAGTTAAAAGTAGAATCTACTTCAGGCAATTTAATTCATTGGAAAAGTATTTCTAACTGCGGAAAAATCTGGTTTGAAACTCATTTCAATATTGGGGAGGCTTTAAAAATAACTTGTAATGACAACTCTAAAATAGCCTTAAGATTGCTTCAAGTTCTTGAGTCATTACAGCAACTTAATCCAAATATTTTCACGCGAAAGACTGGCTTTAAAATAACTTCCAAATTAGAGTTTCCAGAAAACTGGGGTTTAGGTTCCTCCTCCACCCTTATTAATAATCTTGCCCAATGGGGCAGGGTTGATGCTTTTAGGTTATTAAACTTGACCTTTGGTGGTAGTGGATATGATATTGCATGCGCACAGAATAAGACTGCTATTTTATACCAATTAAGTAGAGGAATTCCATCAATAAGCCCGGTAAAATTCAAACCTAAATTCTCTAACCAATTATTTTTTATTCACCGTAATAAAAAGCAAAATAGTAGAGATGGAGTTGAAGCTTACAAAAAAAGTACAAAATATAAAATAGTTGATTTTAATAAACTAAACAAATTGACTTTAGAGATATTAAATAGCCAGAACATAGAGATATTTAAAAAAAATATCGAAACTCATGAAACATACATTGGATCTTTACTGCAGGAACCAACATTGAAACAATCTTTATTTTCGGATTATCAGGGAGAAATTAAAAGCTTAGGTGCTTGGGGAGGCGACTTTTTCTTAGCAACTGGAGATTTAAGCTCAATGGAATATTTCAAAATAAAGGGCTACCAAACTATTCTTTCCTTTTCAGAAATGATTTTATAAAAAAAAGGGGTTCAATTATGAACCCCTTTTTTTTATTAGAAACAAACACTAATAGAATGTAGCTCTATTATCTTCAATATCAGCAGCGTCTTTGAGTGCTGCATAAAGCTTAGTATTAACTGCATTTGATTTTGCTAGTCCTACACGGTTGGCTGCTGCTTGGTAATTAGGTAGCTCATCAGCTGGAGTGAACTTAGTTAATTGAACAGCGTAAACACCATTAGTACCAATGACTAGTTTTGAAGTATTTCCTTCACTTAATCCAAAAGCTGTTCCAATTACCAATGGTTCTCTACCAGCTCCAGAAAGAGTTGGGTTCTTCATGTTTACTGCAAAAGCTGATTTCACTGTTTGATTCTCGTCTGATGCAATCGCATCTAGAGTAGTTGCTGAAATGCGATTCTTTATAATAGTAGCTTTCTTTTCTTTTCTTATTTCTGGAAGTGCTGTAACTGAAGCTTTCTCAAGATTCATTAATCCTTTTTTATTTACTGCTGTGATTTTAGCAACTACAAAACCACCACCTGAAACATTAAAACTTTTGAAGTCACCTACTTCAACTCCCTCTTCATGTGACCATCTGACAATTGCTCTTTGCATTCCAATTCCAGGGATTGATTCGTCAAGTATTTTAATACTGCTTACTGGCATTGTTTTGTAATTACTTTGGGTTGCTACCTCATTAAAGTCAGTATCAGCAATCGCAATTTCAAATTTAGACTTGTTCTTAAACACATCGTCAATTGTTTGAACTGAGGGCTCAATTTCTTGAACGATAGTTGCCATTTTATAGGCCTGTTTTTTAGATCCTTGGCTTAAGATTTCAATCACGTGGTATCCAAAGTCTGTTTTCACAACTCCTAAACTTCCTTTGGGGTTTTCAAATGAATAAGCTTTAAATTCATCAGCAAATCCGTCAGTGTATGCAAATTCAATTTCACCATCTTTTTCATTACTTACCTTGTCAGATGAAAGCTCTAATAAACTTTTAAAATTTGATCTATTTGATTTGAGTATTTTATAAATACTATCTGCCTGTGTTTTGGCTTCAACATCCGTAGCAGTAACAGAAACATCAGCGCGAGTTCCACCAACAAAAGGAATTAAAATATGACGAACTTTTGCTGAATCAGATATCATTTTCTTAGCAACTAACTTTGATATTCTATAAGTTGAACCATCTTTATAAGGTCCATGTATTTCATTGAATCCTAAGCTTTTTATCTTTTCTACTTCGGTCTTTGGAAGGCTTGACTCAAAAAGATAAGAATCATTATACTTAACAGATGAGTTTGCATTAACAAAAGATTGAACATCTTTGGTATTTCTAAATCCAATCAAAGTCTCATTGGCCTTGGCGGCTTCGTTAAACTCTAACTTGTCATCGATAAGAGACGTTAGTTCAGATTGAATAGCCTGTTCATCTTCTAAAGATGCTTCTTCCTTAAACTGAACATATACCAAATCTCTTGAGGCTTCAACTTCATACTTACTGGGATGAGTATTAATATAGGACTTAATGTCAGATTTATTTACATTAACAACGCTGTCCGGTATAGACGAGAAAGGGATTTGAACGTATTTCAAATCAACTTTATCATTTTCAAGCTGATAGTCTAATTCACCTTCCGTTAAAGTTCCAATCATACCAGCTTTGACAAGATTGAAATATGTCTGCTGAACGCCTGTTTGTGAAATCGTTTGTTCAAAATCAGTCCAAGCTTTATAATTGACAGCGCTTCCATTTAAGGTTGTAGTTTCTGGAGCAATAGCTTTTAGGTTAATTATAAACTCATTTAACTTATTTTCATCAAAAAGACCTGCTTCATTTTTAAATTCTTCAAAAGAACCTAGATTTTGTTTTAACAATTGACGCATAAAGTCTCTTTCAACAGTAATACCAACTGCATCATACTGGGATTGCATAACTTTATTTCTAACTTCTATATCCCAAACACGATTCATTGCTTGAGTGTTAGTAACAGAACCTCCTGATTGACGTTGAATACTCTCAACCTGGTTCATAAAAGCTCCTCTTTCGATATCATTTCCATTTATCGTAGCTACTACATTTTGTGACTTATCAGAAGCCCCCATATTTGAGAATATATCTCCAATTATAAATGAAAATAGTGCGAGAGCGATAATAATGATCAAGAATATAGAGCGTTGTCTAATTTTATTTAAAACTGCCATTTGTAGTGTGTGTTATTTTTTCAATATAGTCGACGAAAATACCAATTTCTTTGAAATAATGAAAGCAGAAAAGAATATAATTCAAAGCTAAAGCTCAATTTATTAATCTTGAACAATTTTGAGATTAATTAATTCAATTTTAGTATTGGAAACTTCGTTGATTATGAAATGAAAACGACCAATAACAATTTCTTGACCTTTGATTGGAATTTGCTCAGTATGGTTGACAATAAAGCCCCCTAAAGTTTCATAGTTTTCATTTTTAGGAATCTGAATCTTATAAGTTTCGTTCAGATAATCTACATCTAAACGTGCTGAAAAAACAAAATTATTATCATCAATCTTTTCTTCTGTAAGTTCAACTGTATCATGTTCATCTTCAATCTCTCCAACTAATTCTTCAATGACGTCTTCCACAGTTATAATTCCAGAAGTTCCACCATATTCATCCAAAACTACAGCTAAACTTTTTCGCTTTTTAGTTAAAACGTTTAGCACATCCTTAATAAATATAGTTTCAGGAACATACTCGACAGGGCGTAAAATTGATTTAATATTTTTTGGATGTTTAAACAGGTCAAAAGAATGTACATAACCCAAAATATCATCAATAGTATTATTGTAAACTAGTATTTTAGAATGTCCTGTTTGAGTAAAACATTCATTTAGGCTTTTGATAGATTCATGAATCTCCACAGCTGTCAACTCGGCTCTGGGAACCATTACCTCTCTTGATTTTAATTCTGAAAAATCAAGTGCATTTCGAAATATCTGAATTTCACTATCTACTGAGTCATTTATATCTACAGACTCCATTTGTTCGCTAATATAATTTCCAAGTTCAACTTTTGAAAATGCTAACTGGACCTGATCTCCATCAGTTTTAAATAAAAACTTTAAGATTAAATCAGTAATCCAAATAACGAAACTTGATATAAAAGTAAATAGTGTATAAAAGAAATATGCAGGAAAAGAAAATAGTTTTAGTAAAGAATTTGCATAAATTTGAAAGAAGACTTTTGGCAGAAACTCAGCTGTAACTAATATGATTAGTGTAGAAATCAAAGTTTGAGTAAGCAATGATAATTCCACAAAAACATAATGTACTACAGGATTTGATGTTGTTATATAATCTGAGAAATATGTCACCAATATATCACCCATATACAAACCATAAACAACTAAAGCTATGTTATTACCAATTAGCATGGTTGCGATAAACTTTGATGGCTTTGATGTTATTTTAGCTAGAAGGTTGGATAATAAACCTTTCTGTTTTTTTTCAATTTCAATATGAATTTTGTTAGCAGAAACGTAAGCTATTTCCATCCCTGAAAAAAAAGCGGAAAAACAAAGACTAGAAACAATAATAATTAAATCTGTAGGCATGGTTATAATTTACCACGATCTTGAAAACGCTTTCTAAATTTTTTCCGAAAGAAAAACATAAAAACCGCAAGAACAGCAAAGAAAAGAGAAATGTAAGCGGAGTTTCTATCACCACCCCATTTGTTGTACATGTCAAATAAAAAGAGAACGGCAAATCCTAAATATAGATATTGTAAAAAAGATAGTAATTTCATTTAAAATAAATTTTAAGTGATTTTATAACACAAGTAAATATACAAATTAATCATCAATAAAAATTCGTCCTGTAACCTCAATAACTTGAGCATTTGTAACATTTTTATTTGAATCAAATCCATTGCCGTTAGTCAAATAATCTTTGGTGCGAAATTTAACAGGAAAATTGGTGAATAACCATTGTTTTTCTTGATCATAAAAAAGTTGATCTGTAAATAGCGTATCGTTGGCTGCTGTTGTAAGCACAACATTTCCCTTAAGGTCAATCAAATCTGTTTGACTATAAACCACAGCTCGATCGGCAATAACTGTGTTTTTATTTAGTTTATCGTCAAATAATGTTAAATCGATTCCATTTGGGAATTCATAATACGGAAACTTATTATTTGTAAAATTATACATTTTTGGACTTACTAAAACTGAGGTAAGACGACCAGAATCTGTGTACTTAGAATTTATGTTTTCTGCTATTGAAACAGGACCGTAGGACGCCATATTTAAATCCTGAACTTCTTTCAAGGAATTATTGCAAGAAAAAAACACCATAACAAGGAAAATTGTGATGATGTTTATTGTTCGTATGTTTCCATACAACGCCATTAAAGCGACGGAACTGTTACAGATCGACCAATCCAACAACCTACCTTGATAACTTGCCCTGTTCGACCAGATGAAAATATTTCACTTTTCTGAGGAGCTTTAGCTTCATAATTAGCTATTGATTTACTTGCATTTTTCTTCATCGTAGGATCTATTCTACCCGCTTTAGCTGCCTCTTTAGCCGCTAGCCAATAGACAGCTCTTTTTGAAAAATTATCTGTTCCGCATTTGTTAGCACTTTTGGCGTACATAGCTGCAATTGATAAATGACATTTACCCATACTAGGATTAGCTTTTAAAGCTTTCATATAGTAAGACCTTGCCTGGCTAAAACGCCCTTTTTTCTTAAAACTTGTAGCAATTTTGTATAATATTTTTGACTTCTCGAAGCTCGAGGTTTCTAAATCAACTGCCTGATTGTAGAAAGCTAAAGCCTCTTTTGAATTACCAGCCTTGTCTTTCAAAATACCTAAATAAAAGGCAGTGTCTGCGTTAGGTTCCAAAGCATTTTTTTGTTCTACTATAGTAACAAATAAGGGATCATCATTGCAACCTTTGGCATACATTCTATTCATAGCGCGTTGCAACCATATGCCATCACTTTTGAACTCCTCAAAATCTCTTGCGTATAATGGTACTAAATTCTCACAATTAGCCCTTGTACCCAGTTTTGTATCAATACTCCCAGCAATTTGGTTGTATGCTTTTAAGTAGCTATTGTAAGACTTCAATCTTGAGTTATCTTTTCTACTTAATTCTATAACTTCACCATCCTGGTCTAAAAAAGCATTACGTTTGTTAGTGTAATTTTTGACTTCAAAGTCAATTTTCTCACTAATATCATCATATTTACTAAACAACTCCTGTGCTGATTTCGATGAAGAATCATATAAACCAACCATTAATGAAAAATATGTATACAGGCTCTTTGGATTTGTAAAGGTTTTTACATCAGAATTGTAAGCCGAGTCAAAGTTAGCGTACAAGATCTCATTTGATTCTCCTAATAGATTTCTATTATCATACTTTAACTGGCTTGCCTTTGCTAAGTAAGCACCCTTTGGAGTAATCTTGGAAAAATTAACACTTCTTTCTTCCCAGAGCTTTAATAAATCTAGTATGTAAGCTGTCTTTTGATCTCCTTCAGAATTTGAAATTTTATCTTTTAGGATTCTTTCTCCAAAAATATAAATTGCTTTATTTAGTTTTGGAGTAGTAGTTCTGAGTTCCATCCATGGAGCATAAGCTGCATCATAGTTTTTTGATTTTACATACTCGCTAAAAATTGAAAGCTTTTCTAACTCAGCTTCCGTTTGGGCATCAATTTTAGATGCTCCTAATAACAGTACTAAAAGTGTTAGTAATAATTTTGACTTCATTTTTATTTATTTTTATTTTAATAGTCTTGATAGACTCTTTTAGTTACTAAATTAGGGTTAATTAAATCTTAGTTTTTCAAACCACCTATCGTTGAGTGATAAACTTAACTGAAAGTTTACAAAGTTTTCTTCAACCAAATTAGCATTAGTAGTTCCTCTTTTACCTAACTCCAAACCTATGTTGGCATTTGAAAATATTCTTCCTACTGGTAAACCAACTCCAAAAGATATGCCAAACTCTTTAATAACCTGGTTATTAACTTTCAGACCAGTATTTTCAAAGCGAATCCCAGTTCTATAAACAATACGTTTCCAATATTTGTTAAATGAATCAAATTCCGGGATGTAAAAACCTCCAACTGAAATTGTTGATGCATCTTCGTAAGTTGAATTATCTACTACTATTAAACGATTTGAAAATTGACTAGCCTTCAAAAAAGTATAATCAACTCCTGCAAACCATTTCCTTGGAGTTCCAAAACCAAAACCAATAGAGGTTTTGCTAGGTATTTTAAGATCTGTTGTCTCTAAACCTATTTCGCTCAAATCAACATCAATTGTATTTAGAGCAACCTCTTGCTCCGTATCTAAATTAACGACTACAGTTGAAAAGTTACGTTGGTTTTTTGACTTTAAATTTGTTGAAGGAGCGTAGGAGCCAGAAGCGGTAAATTGTAAATTCGATTTCAATAATTTAGTATATATAATTCCAAAATTATAAGAGATACCTCCAAGGTCAGAACGATTTACCTCTCTTGTGTGATATTGCAAAAATTCTCCCTGTTCGTTGTAACCAAAAGCTATGTTGGTGTTAGTTATATTTCCAAAATTATAACTAGCATCCACTCCAATCCTAATATTGTTACTTAGCTGATAACCTAAACCTAAAAAAACTTTATTAATACCCCCCTCACCTCTATATTTGTATTGTAGTGTTTCTTCAGAACTAAAAGACTGTAATTTATATCCGACAGAAGAATATGGAAGTAAACCAAAACCTGCCCCAAATTTCCCAAGGGGAATAGCAATTGCTAGGTAATCAAGTGAAGATGTACTGGATGATTCAGAAGCAGAAACACCCTTAAGATTTATTTGAGACTGACTACCTCCCACAGTATATTTGATAGGCCTACCCTCGTCATTAAATGACTTTAAGTTTTGACCTGCATATCCTGCTGGATTACGTAAGTTAACATGGATACTATCGTTAAAAACACTAATACCACCCATTGATTGATTTTCAACAGTTCCTTTGAATTTTAAACTTCCAATACCATAGAACGAATAAGGAGAGCTGGATCCTTGTTGAGCTAGGGTAGATATTGAAATAAAAAGAGCTATGACAGCTAAAAAATTCTTCATAATTGATTTGAATTTATTTCTAATAGAAAATTTAAACCTTCTAAAAGAAAATCCGAATTGGCAAATATGCTAATTTTTAATTGCTTACACAAGAAATCAGTGTCTCCACCTGTTAAAATAACTGTTAAATCTGGGTGTTTATTTTGATATTCTTTAACTGCACCCTCTATTTCGTTTAAAACCCCATTTACAATTCCAGAGTGAATGCAACTATCCGTAGAATTTCCAGTTAAATGTTGAGGAATTTTTTTTTGTAGATTAGGCAATCCAGAAGTGAAATGCGCCAAAGAACTATAGCGCATATTAATTCCGGGAGCTATAGCTCCTCCAAAGTAATTTTTATTTTTATCTACAAAATCATAAGTAATACAACTCCCCGCATCAATTACTAGAACGTTTTTACCATTATATTGATTGCATGCAGCGGCTACTAGAGCTAATCGGTCTGAACCTAAAGTACCAGTAGTGCTATACTGCAATTTAAATGGAAGTTTTGAATCTTGA
>Ga0209603_1000676_pt1 | contig 39854 bp, 53 predicted proteins | sample COGITO_mtgs_1206_FD_184812 | JGI IMG/M metagenome (GOLD analysis project Ga0209603, IMG submission 184812) | Pelagic marine microbial communities from North Sea - COGITO_mtgs_120607 (SPAdes) (version 2) | ecosystem: Environmental > Aquatic > Marine > Epipelagic ...
TAAACTTTTCTTTAGTCACTATACTTCTCTTTGATCTTCAAAAGCAATAATGTGTGGTCTCCAAGTCATACGATAACCATTATCTCTTACCCAATCAAATACTAAGGGATAGGATTTGAATAGTGATTCTCTACTATCACCTGCTGGCATAAACCATACTTTATCGTTTGGAACGTTTATAACATCTAAAAAATCTATGATTTCTGCTAACGCACCTTCATCTTTACCATCCCATACTGGTTTGATGTGGTAATCCGCATGGTAATCTAGCGTTTTACGTATAGCATCAACGTTTAAACGCAGTTTATTATGTTGTTTAACCATCTTAGCGCCCATCTTTTCGTCTAGTATTTTTCCGTTAGGTAAAGTAGCTCCAATAACAGGAACACTATTACCAAACTTAGGGGATAGTGAAATAAGATTAATAGGATAATCGGTTTCTAAGAAGTGAGAACCCTCAGTTTCGATTGTAATAAAAATACCTCTTTCGTTAGCAAAGTTAGTTAACTCGTTACATAAAGCAGCATGCATAGTTGGAGATCCTCCTGTTAACATCATCTCTTTGATGTGGGGATTCTCATCATAAGCTTTAATAATATCTTTAAAGTTATAAGTACCTTTTTCTGGGTGGATTGATGTATACCAAGAATCACACCAGCCACCTTCTCCAAAGTAGCATCGGTGAGTACATCCAGTAGTTCTTATAACTACAGTTGGATAACCTGCTCTAGATCCTTCTGATTGTACCGCTGTGTAGATTTCAACGATAGGGAGGTTTTTTTCGTAATCCTCAATACGTTTTAGTTTTGACATATGTTAATTTTTTTAAGTGGTTGTACAGTCACTTTGAACCGTTTTATTGGATTCAATATAATAAGGCCCCCTATGGGAGCCAAATTACTTTATATATTTTTTATTAATTTTAAACAAGAGTCCATTGTTTGTCATTAAATGATGAATGACCTGACACAGCATATCGATGTAATATTGAGGTTACGGGGTAAACATCTGTTGGATTCATCCCATCATCTGTGGTGGTTACTGTTATTGATATGGTTACAACAGTACCTACAGTTAACCCTGTATAGCCATAACCTTGATATCCAGATCTAGCATTTGATGTATAGGTTACAGTACCATTCTTTGCGAAAGAAACACTATAAGATAATACTTGACTGTGGGCTGTGCCACCACCTTGAAAAATAGGTCTTGTATTACCTACCGCCGTAACGGTAAAATTACATGAAGAAGAAAGTGTATGGCTTGATCCGTTAGAATAGGTAGTAGTATTAGGACTAGCTGAAACGGAACCAGAAAATGTTGGGTAAACTGCGGCAGGACCTGCTCCTTGATAGACTGTATCCGTAAGTGCGTTTATTGGGTCTATGGTGTTTGTTGCTGTATAGGTTCGATTTATAGCACCTGCTCCATTTCCTCGTTTAGATTGGCTTGAAGTTGTTGAAAAAGTACCACCTGGGCCCATAGTATGAACCGTAGCCCCAGTAACACTTAAAGTAAAGGTAGCACCAGCATCACCTATGACAGAATGAGTTAGGGTTGATGATGATGTTCCTGGGATGGAAGATGGGGTTACTGAGTATGAAAGTATATTTGGAATTGATCCACCTGAGATAAGTAATCTTTTATTAATCATAGAGTGATGTATATCGAATTATAATAATATATCAAATGTTATTACTGCCTCTTTATCTGTCAATGCATTTATCTCTGTTTCTTTAGAATCCACAAGTAATCTGATTCCATCTCTTAAAATGGTTATATTCTCAGGTACCTCAATATTTTTTTCAGTTTTACGTAATAAAAACCAATCGGTTTTAGCAAGTTTTACATTAGCATTTGTTTTTAACTCCACTATCTTTGAAGTTTTTAAGTCTTCTAAAGAATCCAATTCTTTTTCTACAACATCATATACAAAGCACTCTTGTGAACTATCAAAATGTAAGTTATTAATGTCTTGAATAACGTTGTTATATGTAGGAACTACTACATCATAAAAACCTAACTGTTTAAGTTCTTCTTCAGATAGTGTGTTTGCCTTTAAAATAGTTTCTCCTGTAGTTTTCTCTAGTGTTTTTGGGATAGCATTGTACTCTACAACCTCCCCGTTTTCTATTCTTGCTTTCATTATTATGATGGTGTTCCTATTGTTGCGAAATATGATGGTGTGGTTTGATCAACACAGAGAATCTGTATTAAAGTAACTCCAGCTTCATCTACTGTGTTTCCTGTTATTTCTGCTACTGATGAGGGTAATGTAATTGCAAAATCCCCAGTTACAACAATATCTTTAACTGCTGCAAGTTGTGGATTTGAGAAATTAAATGTTGTAGGTTCAGTTATTGTTATGTTAAATATGTCTGCTTCTTCAAAATTGAAAGTAGCAACTCCAGATGAGGGTGTTACGGTATGGGCAACACCTACAGGTTTGGGGGGTATTGGGAAGAAAGTGGATAGTTTATTCATATTGTTGTTTTATATTATTATAATGTTGGTCTTATGTCTGGGAAATTGGGTGTTGAAGGCCATTCCCTTAGAGTTACTCTATAAGCCATATAATCACTATGTTGAGGGTGATCGGTTGTGGGAACTATGTAGTCTGTATTTTTAAGTTCTTCATCTCTCCATTCTCTTTCAAATTGATCTAAAAATGAATCATCATGTTCTTCAATATAATCATAGAAATTTGAATCATTATTTAAATCCTCCATAGTAGAGAATATTCCTATTACTTGGGGTGGGTGATCAAGAAATTTTACGTATTTCATATTTTATATTTTAAAATTGTGTTACACAACAAGCATACCCTCTTGAAGTTTGGTTTGGAAGTGTGTAATAAGTTTCAAATTCAATATTTAGTGATGTTTCATATTTTAATCCAGGTACATTATATCGTCTTGATACATCAGCATCATAAAATGAAAAATTAAGAGCTGAACCATATGTGGAACCATTAGAACCTGTAAATCTTCCTATGAAACTTGTCGCACCATCTATAGCATTGAGAAATATCCCTTTTGTTGATGATGATAACGATGGAATGGTAGGATAACGATTTATTCCAGCATAACCGTTGTTATCATTCCCATATCTATATTCACTAAAAAGTGGAAGACCTAAAGCTATATTACTTGCAACATAACTATTAGTAGAAGCTGAAGTTGAAGAAGTTATTATTGAAGTTGGAGTTGATAATATAAAGGGAGTACCACCATCAATAGTTACTCTCATATCAAGTTGTGTCCTAGTAGTAGTAGCAGTAGAACCAACTCTACTTCTAATATACCCATAAGCCCACCAAAATATACCCCCACCAGATGTATCATTAAATACTGATGTGTAATTTGAGGTAGATGATGATAAAGTACCTGAGGTAATTGATGGGTGAGATGGTCTGGTTATTTTGTAACCAGGGAGAGATGGTTGATTATATGCTGAGGTGGAACTTTGTGGTCTGCGAGTTTCAATTCCACTAACATAAGCATCAAAATTATCCTGTATATCTCCACTTAGAATGGGATATTCAACCCCACCCACATTTAAAATTGTTTGATTTGTTGCACCACCACCACCACCACTTGAAGGTAAAGGAAAATATGTTGAGAAATCGCCCATATTGTTTTATTAAATTTATTAATTATTGTTGATATCCATTTGAAACTATATTATCAATTTGAGTTGGTCCTGCAATCCCATCATATATGCTAAGGCTAGACCATTTGTCTGTTAACCAATCTACGTATCCACTGTTTGTACCTATCCAAAAACCAGTACCATTTCCCGCGTTGACAACTGATGTTGGGAAATTACCACTAGGTAATGTAGTTGTATTTATTAGGGTTGATGATGTAGAACCTTCAACCCCCACATATGTTTTTACGGTATCCACAGTAAAAGTTGTAGTTATATTATACCATGTGTTAGTAGACATACCACCATCTGTAAAAGTGGCTATTGCTGTATTCCCTGAGTATATTCTAAGTGATTGTGTACCGGAGTTATTTCTACGAACTAATCTTATATCAGAGGTTCCATTAATATTAAATGACCATATTGCTCTGTCTGAGTTAAATCCTGGGTTGTTTGGTTTATTACCCCAATATGATACACTAAATTCTGTAGGTCTAGTAAAACCTGTTCTTCTACCATGAGAACCAGCACCATTTAACTGCCAATACTTATCTCCAACTACATTATTATAAGAACCATAGAAAAATGCTCCTGGACTACCACTAGCATAAGGTCCTAAAACTAAACCATTTATTACGTCGGTACATGTAGACCCTCCATTAGTAAAGGAAGATGCATCCCATGCTCTCCATGAATTGTTTATAGTAGCTACGGGGTCTGGGGCATCATTATATACTAACTCAGTTCCTATATAGATTTTCCCTATAGCTTCGGTCCCTGCGTATACTTTTCCTATATTATTTGTTCCTAGTTTTAATGACATATTTATTTATTGGGATAAATTATTCTCTTACAAATGTAATATATCCAGCTGTACCTATATCTCCATTATCAGCTATCTTAAATTTAAATGGACCTTCTGCATTAGGTAAAGCTCCTGTGTCTTCTATATAGTATTTAGCTGAACTACTTCCATCTTTGGATATAATACCACTTGATTTGATATTACCCATAGTGGCATTACCTATAGTAGCATCTCCAGGTGATGGAGATACTTCGTATGATGATGGTGATGCTAGTGCTGTAAATAGATGGGTGTTAGAATCATCATAGTATGTAGGCCCATCTTGGTAAGCGTATAAACGTGATTCACCTACAGGGAAGGCTCTATCGGAGTTATTTTCATCTATATAAATCCAATTTGTTGTAAATGTTTTTGAAGTTCCATCATCAAAAATTAAAGAACTATAAGTTTTACCATCCTCTAGACCTACTCCTGATCCAGTGTTAAACATAATATATACTACATCTGTTGTAGCACCTCCACTACTAAGTATATCGGATTCAAATCCACTACTTACTAAAGAATAATTAATGGTTGGTAAAGAAACATTATCTCCACCTGTTAAAATTATATTACTTCTACCTGTTATATCTCCTGTTACTGTTATACCACCTGTAGTAGTCAACTCACCACCAGATCCTGCCACTGTAGCTACATCTAATTGACCTAGCCCTGCTGGGGAGTTGTAATCATTAAGTGATCTATTTCCAGTATCATCATAAATGATGAGTTGGGTTGGGTTGTCAGTATATAGTATTGAATTTCCTGTACCTAAGTTTAGATCAGCATTACCTTGTGCTAAATATACCCACTCTCTTGTATAAGTAGAGGGATCATTACTTGGGTAATTTGTAGAAGATCCTAATGTTACAGCAGAATATGTTTGGTTATCTACTAAGTTGGTTGCTTGGCCCGTATTAAAGTTAATATAATCAACATTTCCCTTAGAATTTACTACTCCATTTCCAAAAGTAACGTTATTAATTTCTGATGTGGTTAACGAAATAGTTGATTCTCCTACTCCTCCAATTGTTCCTCCAATAGATACGTTTTGTGTTACTGTTAAGGGTGAAGTAATTGTAGTTCCGGCTTCTGCCTCTACTCCTCCAAAAGCTAAAGTTGTTGGAGAAGTTACTCCAGAACCTTCATTGTAACTCCCATTTCCATCTATAAAATCAGATGGTTGGAATACACCATTGGCTCCAGTACCTCCCATATAGATAAGACCTGAATTATTAGCTGCGGCAGAAATTCTTACAGTAAGAATATCACCATCACCATCTGTGTATGTTACTGGGAAGGGTGTTGTTATGGAGGATAATGAAGAGTTGAGTGGATTATTATTGTTATAATTACTTTCAATAAATGGTCCTACTACTCCAGTATCATTTACAGCTATCATTTCAAATCCAGACCCTCCTAAACTGGCAGCTTCAAAAGCAGTCCCAAATGAAGGGGAAATACCTAGGAATGTGTCTGATATACAAATATTCCCTCCTTGAGTAAAAATATTATTAGGTGTAACTTCTGTATATGTTATTCCATTGTCGGCATTAGGGGTAAAACCTGCGTTTTGTGCTGTTATTGGTGAATCCACAAATGCGCCACTAATATTTAATGGCATGCTACCTGTGGTTGGGTTTGTACCACCAACACCTGTTAATTTAGATCCATCTCCTTGAAACGAACCACTCATTGATCCTGAAATACTGCCGGAAACATTTATTGATCCTGTTACTTGTAATGCCATATCTTATTTTATTGTTGTTTATGAAAGTCTTATCGCTATAAGGTTACCATTTCTATATAATCCACCTAATGCTATACCCCCTATGGCTGCTGCTGTATCATCAGCAAAGTTACCACTTTGGGATATTTCAGGTAATACTATTTGTAGTGTTTCAAAGTTAGCTTCACTACCAACCATACTTAAACTACCAGTTATTCTAACATCCGCGGATGAAGATATAAATGTTCCTCCATCATACCAAACGGATGATGCACTACCTGTGGTAGATCCAGCAACAGTTCCTATCAAAACCCACCCTTGATTTCCTCCAGCATATGTTAATGTAAACGATGCCGTTGCTAAATCTAAAGTTAGGTCATTTGCGCTACCCATTATTAACTCTCCATTTCTACCTAATATGTTACCTGCTATATTAGATCTATTAGAAATTTGAATTGAATCCCCATTTGTTGGGTTTAAAGGTAAGGTTAATGTATATGCTGTGGATGTTTCAAATACATATGTTTTACCTTTTTCAGCGGTAGTATTTGATGTTACATATTCTGAAGGGAATCCACTACCCCCACCATTCAAAGCATATGATGCTGTTAAAGCGTATGAAGCTGATGTTGCTGTTTGAGCGTATGATGAGCTTACTTCATGAGTAATCTCATGTGATGATGATATAGCGTATGATGCTGTTAAAGCATATGAAGATGTTAATGAATTACCACTACCATTTAGAGCATATGATGCTGTTAAGGCGTATGATGATGAAACAATGTTAGTTAATCCACTTCCATCTCCTTGAAACGAACCACTCATTGATCCTGAAATACTGTCGGAAACATTTACTGATCCTGTTACTAGTAAATTACTAGATACTGTTAGATCACCTGTTACTGTTGTGCTAGCTGTAGTTGTTGTAGTCTCATCAAACGTTAAAGTCAACGCTGTTCCTCCGTTATAGCTCGTTCTAATCGCTGGAGTAACATCCATGTTTATCCCAAAAGGGGCAGCACCTGTATTTAACGATCCACGAAATGTAGTGACTGTATAAGACTCATTATTTTGAGCTTCTGTAAAGGTAAACACTGTTCCTGCGTTAAGAAGAGCTTGTAATCTATCATTCTCTGCTTGAGCAGCCAAGAGAGTATCTCCAGCGGAGTTGCCTGCTGCAAATCTAAGATCAATAAAGACTGTACTGCCCGCGGATTCACCTAGAAAAGCTGTACCGTTTATTGTTGTTGATGTAGTTGAACTCCCTCCTGGCATTGCTGTTATTGGTGAATCCACAAATGCTCCACTAATATTTAATGGCATGCTACCTGTGGTTGGGTTTGTACTACCCCCACCATTCAAAGCATATGATGCTGTTAAAGCGTATGAAGCTGATAGTGAAGAAGTTAAAACGGCTGTAGGTACTCCATCTCCATCTCCAACCCAAACATGTCCTGATTCTAAATTAGGTAAATCATTTGATCTACCTGAACCTTGTATAAGTATTTCTCCTTCAGTTGCATTTACTTTACCTACAACTCCAATATTTTGGATAAAACTACTACCTGTAGGTTTAGTTTGTGTAAAATCTCCATTAGAATTTACATATATGTTTTTACCTGCTGTAAATCCTGCTGTATCTACTCCTATTATTTTACCACTTACAACTGCTGTTCCTGAGGTATTAGCCGTTAGTGATTCTCCAAGTACCCCAATTGCAGGCATTGTATTTGAAGAGAGATTAGAAGCTATAGCTATATTAATATTATCTCCTGTAACCCCAGTAGCGTATACAGGTACTCCTTTAGCTATACTACCACCTGATGTATTCTTAACATTTACTACTATTTCATTTGCAGTTAAAGAGTGTTGGGAATCTGCAGCGTATGATGCTGTATGGGAGTATGATGCTGTTAAAGCGTATGATGCACTTATACTTTCTAATAAGTTTCTAGCATCTGATGCTGATCCACTTAAAGCTGCTATTGAAGCGCTTATCGCTTGATCAGTTGTTGTAAGTGAAGCACTTAAGTTAGATATCGGGAGAGTAGATGAACCACTAACTTGGTCAGCCAATACATAACCCGAATCATTTGTTAATTGGGATATATTGGATCCACTTATTATTACTTTTTTCCAATTTGGCATTTTACTTTTATATTAGGTTGGTTACAATCTTGCCCACTTCCCCTATTGGGGCCGTAATACATTTTTACTTATTCATATTTGATGCATGCATTTGTAGTTTATTCAATACACTAGCTACTAACATAGCATCTTTTCCTTTTATACTTAAATTCATAACAGCTTTAGCTATTACAGCCATTTCTTGCTCAGTTAAATCGAGACTATACATTCTTTAGTTGGTTTTGTAGTTTTATTACCATATTATATACTTTTTCTAAATCCTCTCCTTTGAAGGTGGATTGTTTTATAAGTGTTAATATAATACCAATCTCTACTTTATCCAACTTACTTTTGGAAACCCCTATTGGGGTTTCCATCTGTTTTACTAATCCCATAACTTATTTAAGTTTTTACTATGAATAGATATAAATATCTTCTGTATCCGTTTTAACATGAATAGTACCTACACCATATACTGCTGCTGTTGTTGGTACTGCTGTTGATGTTTCTACTGTACCTAAGAAAGCGTCTACTGAGTTGAAGGTTGTTGCATCATGAGCTAATGATCCTTGTAATGACCATCTACTACTTGCTTGAGAATATCCTAATGCTTTACCTGATCCATCAGCTGCTGCTTGGATTATAAGACCACCATCTGTTGCTGAAGTTGAACCACTTGCAAATAACGCAAACTTATCTTCAACTAATAGGTTAGTTGTTTGAACTGATGTAGTTGTTCCTTTAACAGTTAAGTCTCCTTCTACTGTAGCTGCACCATTAACTTGTAAATCGTTAAAAGTTGGATTAGATGTTTCTGATAAATCAAAAATATCAACAGTTTCTGGTGTACCATTAAAATCTGCTATAAACTGACCTTGTACTGTAGAAGTAAACGATAAAGTAGTAGTATCAGCTATTTGAGATACTAATAAATCTCTAGCGTCTGATGCTGAGCCACTCAATGTTGCTACTGATGAGCTTATTGCTTGATCAGTTGTTGTAAGTGAAGCACTTAATGCTGTGATAGCTGCTGTTGAAGATCCACTAATTTTTGTTACTAATAAATCTCTAGCGTCTGATGCTGATCCACTTAGTGTTGCTACAGATGAGCTAATCGCTTGATCTGTTACAGTTAAAGAAGCACTTAAAGCTGAATTGTCAGCAACTATTAGGTTTCTAGCGTCTGATGCTGATCCACTTAGTGTAGCTACTGATGAGCTAATCGCTTGGTCAGTTGTTGTAAGTGAAGCACTTAATGCAGCGATTGGAGCTACTGATGATCCACTAATTTTTGTTACTAATACGTCTCTTGCGTCTGATGCCGACCCACTCAATGTTGCTACTGATGAGCTTATTGCTTGGTCTGTTACAGTTAGGGAAGCGCTTAAAGCCGAATTATCTCCAACTAGTAAGTTTCTAGCATCCGAAGCCGAACCACTTAGGGCCGCTACAGATGAACTAATTGATTGATCCGTTACCGTTAAGGAAGCGGAAACCGTAGTTAATTCTGCCTCAGTTATGATTTTTTTCCAGGATGCCATGTGTTTTGTTTGTTTTGTTAACTATTATTAATTGATTATTATTACTTTTGTTATTTGTGTATAAATATTATGTTCCAAAATAAAACTGCGAAGCTGTGTAAAACATTCCACCTTCAATTGCTGGTGGGAAAGAGCTTCCACTCCACTTTAGTTGTAGGGTTCCTTTTTCTGTAATTGCTACTTCTCCCTCATTTACTGACCCTTTCACCAAAAGTAAATCATCAGTAGATGGGATTGAAGTTTGGATTAATACAGCTGAGGAAGATATTACTCCTTCTGAGTCTAGGGAGGCAGAAGTTTGACTACTACCTATCAGTATGGGTTGATGTATTTTCATTCAGTGGGTCTTATTTTATCAATGTTATATTATGCTGTTCTTACTACTAAATACTTTGAGCTTACTCCTGTTGATCCTGACAACCAAACCCCACCTATTGAAGCTAGTGATTCTGATACTGGTAAACCGCTAAGGTTTATACTACCTGAAGCTATTATACCTGATACTGCTGTTAATGATCCAGCGGTTGTAACGTCGGATGTTGTTTTAATACTACCTGATACATCTAAATCGTTTGTCGTGGTTAAACCACCTGATACGATTAAGTCACCAGTAATACTTCCAGTGGTAGCACTTATATCACCTGTAACAGCCATTGATCCTGTTACTGAGTGTGACCCTGTAAAGTGTCTAAAGTTATTATCTAGTTCTAAGTTTGTTAGGGCTGAGCCTTTTATTGATCTGTAAGTTAATGCCATTTGTTTTTATTTAGATGCTACTACTATTTCTAATAATGATGATGAAGGATAAGCCTTCGCTTTTATTGTGTCTATTCCTATTAGGTTTCCATAATACGTAGGGTCAACATAACCCTCTACTACATAATCAGATACTGATGAAGCATTAAACTTACCATTACCTAACATAAATGTTTTTTCACCATCTAGATTAAAGATAGTTGATTCTTCATTTGATTTTATAAAATATAAATCTACGTTACAAGGTGTAAGATTTGATATTCGAATATATCTTACATCACCTTTAACAAAAGATCCTGCTACTGATTCTTCTTCGGAATCCACAAATCTTAAAATCTCTATACCACTACCTGAAAAGTTAGTGGAAATGGTGTCTAATCTCCTTGTGAACTGGCCTACATCTTCAATAGTAGTACTATGAGATGTTATAGAGGATTTACCATCGTCTAGTATTACCCTTTCATCTAAGTTTGAAATCAATCTACCCATTTATTATTTTGTTATAAATATGTTATTTCTTAGTAGAATCACTAAAGTTAGATGATGTTATGTGACTTAGTTTTTCTTCGTAGTATTCCAAAATATCCTCAACAATAGGGTCTCTATGGTTGGTTAGTAGTTTGATTGCTTCCAGATTTTTTACTTTCTTAGACGCGCTGTATAGGAATCGAAATCCTGAATCTGATCGTTTTTTTAAATCGATTTGGTGGTCATCACCACATATAATCATTTTACTTCTTACCCCAATACGAGATACAATCATCTCCATTTGTTCATGGGTAACATTTTGTGCCTCATCCACAATGATTAGTGAATCTAAAAATGTCCTACCTCTCATAAACGAAACTGGTACTATTTCTATTTGACCACTTTCCATATATTTTTCCATTCTTTCTTTACCATATAAGGTATAAAAGTTTTGGTATATAGGTTGAACCCAAGGATCCATTTTTTCTCTCATATCACCCGGTAGGAATCCTATATCTTCTTTAGATACAGTTGGTCGTGTAATTATGATTTTATCGTATTGTCGTCTAAATAAACCATCTAGGGCTACGTTACATGCTAAAAGTGTTTTACCTGAACCTGCTGATCCTGCTAATAACGTTATAGTATTATCTAATATGGTTTGTTTTGCTGTTTTTTGTTCAGGATTTAACTGAATATGAAACTTAATAGATGTTTTAGGTGCTCGTTTAGGACGATATACATCGTCAGTATGAGGTTTACTTGTTGGCATAAACTATATTTTGTTATAAATATAAACATAAAAAAAGCTCCCAAATAGGGAGCTTATATTTTTAGTAAGGTTATTTTATGCTATTCTAACCTTTAAATCACCTAAAGTTCTATATATTCCTCCTATTGGAATACCACCAGCTGCGGCTGCTACATCATCTGCGAAATCTTGAATATTAAAAATACCCATTGCAGTAGCTGCTGTTTGAGCAAATGATGAAGATAAAACTGTATTATTACTTCCTGACCCTAAACTAAAGCCATCTCCTGATATTGAAGCGCTTATAAATGAAGATCCACTCATGCTAACCTCTACTGGGTCTCCTAAACCACTTTGTAGTAGATTATTTTCAGTTGTTAAAAGATCTTGGTATGTGTCTTTTATGTGTCTGTTAGTTAAACTAGCCATTTGTTTATTTTTTATTTTATGTATGGTTATAAATATTATGGGCGGAATGAAGCGTTATTTTTTTCGTGCTCTCTAAACTCTACTTGAGCTACTTTAACTCTACCTTCACTTTCCTCTACTACCCAACCATTTAATTTTTCATAAACGTATTCAGCAAACTTTTCTGCTCCAACTGCTGGTAATATCCTAACTTGTGCTACTTCAGCTGTTCCCATCTGTTCGAATGCTTGTCTATAGGGATCATCTTCTGCTATAATCATAGTATGATCAAACATATATGACATCCATTCTTTAGGTGTTTTACCATCGATTAGAGTTTTGGAGCGTTTTGCTGATCCAAAATCCCATACCCAGTTTCTATCGTCTAACTCACCTTCAAACCATACCTTAAAAGATACTCCATAACCATGTACAAATCGACAGTGAGTTGTTTCTGCTTTCCATTGACGAAATACAGTTGAAAACCCATCGTATACTTTTGTTGATGTAAATTTACCCATTGTAAAAGTTTAAAATTTGTTGTTGGGGTTGAAGTCCTGTCATTCTATTGACTGCTTCTCCATCCTTTAGAAGGATTAATGTTGGGATATTTCTAACACCATATTTAGTAGATAGTTCTGTATCGTTATCTACGTTAATTTTTCTATAGTTGATTTGACCTGATAATGATTCCATAATCGGTCCTAATTGCTTACAGGGCCCACACCACGGGGCTGAAAAGTAAAGTATTTCTTTCATATTTTTATTTTAATTAAACTAATTCTTCAAATATACCTATTACTTCAGATAAGATAAGAATAATAGTTGCGGTATACAAATTTATTGGTAAAAAAATATACCCCAATATTCTAACTCCTGATTTAATAAAACTAATTATTTGATGTTTTCTAGCGTCTGGTAATTGTTGTTTTTTGCTCATGATTTATTGTATTCTAATCCATAACCAAGCTTGGGTTGAATTGGGTTGGTTAATAACCATTGTTTTATTACCAATAAATAAACCTAATCTATACTCTTCTTCTGTATCATATCTATTAATATGCATGTCACCATTTACCATGGTAATTTGACCTTGAGCTAAAATTTTATATTTATCTTTTCTAGTAAATACTACTAAATTTTCAGCCCTTGAAATTACTAAAACTTCACCTTCTGTATTACTCCAAGCACCTAATACTTCGTAAGGTACCTCCTCTTGCCCAAAGGCAAGAGTAGATACTAATGTCAATAATAAAAATAACTTTTTCATATTATAAATCTCCTTTTACTGCTACGTGATCAGTTAATACACTTTGAACATGTGATTTCGCAACGCTATAATCGACTGGTCCACTTTCATCTTCATATTGTACTGGATCGTCCACACCAAGTTCAATAAATGCTTCAATCCTTTCAACAGATGAAGCTGATTTGTAATCGCTATTACCGCTAGGATAGGGCTTATAAGATGTATTAGTACGTTTGTATACTTCATCAAATTCAATTCCCAATTCATTAACCAATTCTTGCCCATCTCTTAAAATTCCTAATTTATCTGTTTTTAAATAAGGTGTAAAATACCCTACTCTATCAGCATCCCAATTACCTTCTCTAAAGGCAGCATCGTCTGCATCTCTAAATTCTTGTCTACAATCTGGGTAAACGGCATGATCTCCAGCATGAATACCTAATGCTATATCACAAGTTTCTCCTGTTTTATTAGCTACTGATAGAGCAACTGCTTGAGTAATAGAAGCAAACATTTTATTACGATTAGGAACTACTGTTTCCTTCATATTGTCGTTTTCATAATGTCCTTCTGGTACATCATCTCCACCTTCTACTAAAGCTGAGTCTAATAAATCAACTAATCCATTTAGTTGTATTTGGCGATAGTTAACTTTGTGACCATTATCTGCTAGATAATTAATTAATGATTGAGCTCGTTCTAACTCAATTCTATGTTTTTGACCATAATCAAATGAAATACCAGTTACGGTATCGTATTCAGATAATGCTCTTAATAATAGTGTGGAACTATCCATTCCCCCACTTAATGAAACTACTACATGTTTTGCCATGATTTTATTTATTTATTTGTTGCCAGGTATTTTGCGTATAGGCTAACGCTTGATTTATTTTACATTTTATATATGATCTAATATACGAAGAGATAGTTGATAAACCAACCCCTCCTAATAAAAGAGTCCATACATTTGGGTGGAAGTGTTCACCACAAAGTCCTAGTGTGTGTTTTAATATTTCTGTCATATAGACAATATACGACTTATTTTTTGATTCTCCAACTCCCTCCAGGTAGTTGAAAAACTGTTTTTGATGAAGTTTCATCAATAGTCCATCCTTTATGGTGTGGATTTTTACCTAAAGATACTCTATAAGCCATACCAGCATCTAGTTCTAAATATTCTTTACATAAATCATAAGCTTTACCAAAAAATGGTTGATGATTTCTATGATAAAAGTATTTAGGTACTTCTGGGTTTTTAGGTTGTTTAATAGTAGATATATGAGTTAAACAATCATCTAAGGTAGTACCTTGTTTATACAACTCTAATGCCTCTTGATACGAATGCATTGTTGAGGGTTGATTACGTTGTTGTTTAACTTTAGTGATTTGTTTTTGAGTATCCTTATTAAATAATCTCCAATATGGTACTGAAGCATGAATATCCACTCTACTATTTTCTAATAGTGTTTGTGTTTGAGTATTAACCTTTATTTTTAGATTATTTAGGTCTTCAGGTGTAATAACGTTTCCTCTTCCTCTACGTGATACCCTAAAACTTAAATCATAAGGTTTAATAATATCAGTTGGTTTGATTATACCATATTTAGCTGATAAAATATACCAGTCGTCGTATGTATGGGATAAAAATTCTACTTGTGCTCTAAAAACATATGATTTGGAATATAACTCTTGAGCTTCACACTCATAATCCAGTTTCATAGCCGAACAGTTTACTATTGCTGTATTTTTCATACCCCCAATCTAATAAAAAACTATAACAACTCCAACCTATATTATGAAGTTGGATTATAAATTGAACTATCAATGTTTGACTGCCATTGGGGGATACCTCCTTCTATACTAGAATATAATTCTAAGTAGTATTTTTCTACCTTAGTAGGTGGTATTGCAATATCAAATTCTCCACTTAATATCCCTGTTCCATTATTAGGTAAAAGTTGAATTGAATCAGGAATAGCGTAATAGGCTGCGTATATTTTTATGGTATCGTTTTGGTTAGTTAGTTTAAAAGATGTAACATTTTTATTAATCTTTTTGTTTGTTGATCCTCCTTTATTCCCCCCAGAAGACATAAACTCTTTATCATCTACTCTTGTTCTACCTGCTGAGGCATAAGCTGCCATTCGTTTTTTAAATGAGGTTGATGATTGACCAATGTATAAACAAGTTTCTTCAACTACAAAAAAGTATACAACTGTTTTTGTAAAATCATCTACAATTTTACTCCCTTCAGGAGTAAGGGTTAATTTTGGTTTAGTATATCCCGAGAATTTTTTATCTGGTAGTGTATCCCATTCTGCTATTTTTTGAATTTTATATTCAGGATTAGATAATACCTGTTTATAAAAATCTGTTCCCTTAGTTACATCAACTTCATTTAAGTTGATTCCTTTTACTAAACTTGATAATCTATTCATAATTTTATATATTGGTTATACATAAATATACGAAAAATATCTAGGGGAGACAAATAATTTAATGTTTATCCTATTTGTGAAGGGGAACATCCCACTTCGTTAACATCGTTTATTTCTGATATTGGTGTATCTGGGCATTCGTCTATAGCGTTTATGATACCATCCAGATCAAAATCTGCTTTTGCTACTAAAACATCTATACCTGATTGTATTTCCCCTATAGTAGATAAAATACTCTGAATGTCATCACTTGTGGGTAATTCATTAGCTCTGGTTAGCAATAGTGATAATGTTTCTTGTAGGGTGTTTAAAGTTGATTGAGCTGAATCTGCATCTATAACTAAAGTTTCTATTGATGATTTTAACTCGTTAACTTTTTGGGTTAACTCATTTAAATTCATAGTATTAATTTGATCACTTATTTGTGAAAGTTGAGATCTTAGATTATCTAAACCCTCTTGCATATTGGGGTTTGCACATGATGTAATAATCATGAATAATAAAATTGTTTTTTTCATAGTTTTCTAGTTTCAGCAAACGTTTGAGCCAGGTTAGGATTTTCTATTACTTTACCCCAATCACCTTTTAGATGTTTGTCTAAATCGGATATGATTCTACCTTTAAGGTTTATAACTGAATCACCATGTAATAAGGTCATGTCAGAGGTTGTTTCACAAAAATAAACGTTTCCTGTAGGTCTATTCTTTTTAGATAGTGATTTTTTGATAACAAATAGATGTTTACTATTATTAAACTCTTTATCTAGTTGTAGTGTTTTTAGGTATGTTTCACCTAAACAATATATAACTAAATCGTATTCGTTTTCGTTTATAATCTTATCTAAAGTTCCTCTTAGGTTTACTTTTTTACCAAACGTTATTAGGTCCTCATCTGATAGTGAGTTAAAGGTATGTGTATAATATCCTAGTATTTCATCTCTATGTACCCAACCATGTTTTGCGGATAGGATATAGTAATCAGCATGTGTTGAGTCTAATGCTTGTACTTGATTACCATGATAAAACTCACCTGCTCTTTTAGTACCAGTTTTAATAGTTTTCTTTTTACTACACTGGGTTACTATTAATACTTTATTGGATGTATCTCTAACTAAAAACTGTTCTAAATCAGGTCCTATATAGCCCTTTTCAAAATCCTCTAAAGATTGTTTTTGTTGTTTCTCTCTATTTATATTGGTTTTAGATCTATCATAATAATAGTGAGGTAAATCCTTATCCTCCTCAGCATAGTAAGGACGGATTTGACCATCTTCTAACTCAACAAATAAATCCCTTAGTGAACCTAGTTTTACTCTATGAGGAGTATTTACTATTAACTGGCCAAACATCATAGTAATACCCCCTCTAGACCAACTTCGTTCTGTATTGTCTACTAAGTATTGGTATATTTCATCTTCCCACTCTTTTTTAGTTTGGGAAAAATACTTTGGTTTAGATGATATTAATTCTTTAGTATATTCGGTTCTCATTAAATTTTTGTTTTTTCTATCCCGTTTATTTCTCTAAAAAGTATTGTATTATATAATATAGTTTCATAATCAACATCCTTAAAATCTATTTCAAAGTTATCATTCATATTTGCTTTAGGTTTAGTAGTTAAACCTTGTTCAGTATACATAGTACCATCTAAAGCAGCCATAATAGGATTGGATGTATCTATTGATTCGATTTTGGGATGGTTATCATACCAACCAAACTCATGAGGTATAGAACATCCTAGTAGATGGTATTTAACGTTATACAATGATTTTAAATTTAATAACCCTTGTACAAATCTTACTCTACCTAACGCCTTACCCATATCTGGATTTGAGTGTGGGAAGAAATCGTTATACCAAGTAGCGCCATAGGATACACATAGTTTTTCATAACCTAAAGTTTGTAATAGGTTAGCACATAAATATGCTTCGTTTTTATTACTACCTTGAATCACTGCTGTGATTTTGGTATTATCAGGATACGTAAACTGCTTCCAATATTTAGCCTGTGCTGCTGTTTGATGACAATCCATCCATACATCAGGTACTATAAACTCATTTGGTTCTATTTCGTTAACCCAATATCTTAAACGTTCATGATCATATGCCTCTCCAAGTTCATGAAGTGAGTTATCCATAATAATATAACGACCCTTCTTTTTAGCATCCTTAAAATATTGTAAATATTCCTCATCTTGATCAAACAAGTGCGGAAGAGCATAGTCATAGTCCGAGAATTCAGGAGATAATGTTAATAAACATTTGGGTACTTCATGTGATACCATCATAACTTTTTATACTTTTTTTGGCCTACCACGACGTTTCTTTAATATTGGTGGTAATTGATTTATTATTTTATAATTATCATCGAGGTGAAAATACAACTCTAATGTTGTGCCTCCAAATTCCTCCATAACTTCCTCTAATTGTTGTTTTGATATTCGAAAGTTTTCCCATAAACCCTTTTTGAGTTTACTCATTTTTTCTTTCTCATCACGTTCATAATCTTCGTATAAACGTTTACGACGTGCTCTCATTACAGCACCTTTTTCTACAAATAGACCATGATCATCTCCACATTCGATTTGTAAATCGTTGATGTCATGTTCAACCCATAATGCTTGTAGGTAATAGTGTGAAAACTCAAAATCACCATTCATAATACGCTCACGCAATGGTTTGCGAGTATCTAATGGTTTGTTTTTAGACTCATACATACGCCACCAACGAAAGACATTATAGTTGAGTTTTTGTAATTTGTTGAAGTGGGTTTGTAGTTGTTTTCTACTTAATGATGGATTGAATATTGTTGTCATATGACGTAAATATACAATCTTTATCTGGGGTATCCAACCTAATATGTGATGGTTGTATCATCGTCTTCACTATCTATCTGAGATTTTAGTGTGGAGATTTCTTTTTTTAGATTACGTTCTAACGTTTGGTTTATACCACCTATTCTTTCTCTATTTAGGTAAGTTTCTAAGTTTAAAAGTTGATCGTTTAACTCATCTTTTTTGGTTTTGATTATGTTTGTAGTCTCATCTTCAAAACTCTCTGAGGTTTCTGATTCTATTTCCCAATCTTCTTCATCGATATCAAGCGAACCACTTTCACCATATATTGCAAATAGTTTTAAACGTTCTTCTTCAGTTAACTCTGATGGTGTTATTACCTCATGTTCTACTTCTATATCTTCAAATTTTTCATCTTCAAATACATCAGGTATAGGTGTTTCTTCTATTTCTTCTTCCTTCTTTTTAGGGTAGGCTTGTTCAAAAGCAAAGTTAGCAGCAATTACTAAGGATATTGCTAAGGGGTCAAATACAAATATGATAACTAAAAGTAAATAGTTAATTATTTTATCCATAGATGTATTTGTAAGTTTGGATAGATATTCTAAAGGTCCTAACTCACCTGCTACATCTGTATTGTTTTCTAACTCTAATATAGCTAGTTGATACTTTTGTAAACTATCAGCTACTTGTTCTCTTTTCGCTTGAACAGCTTTCCTATTATTTTCTTCAACGTCAATACGCTTTTGGGATAACCTAAGTTCGGTAGTACTAATTGTTTGTCGAAAGCCTGTAGATGATGTCGTGTCTCGTACTTGAATCGAGGACGCTTTCGCATTAGATAAAGTACTAATATTACCAGATATTCTTTCAAGTTCTTCATCATAGCGTATAACATCTTTATTATAGAAATCTTTCTTTTGAGTTAAGAAAGCTGTTTGATTATTTTTGATTGTGAGTTGTCTGTATGTATCCTGGTATGCAGCACTAAGGAAACCATATATCCCCATACTAGTAATTAACACTAGAATAAACGTTGCTACAGTGAGATATACGCGTAAACCCTTATTGATAGTACCCCAATATTGGTATAATAGTGATGCTATTACTAACTTAGCTACCTCTAATGAACCTGCCATTACTATAACCTCAAAAGAGGCACCAGCAAATAACTTAGATAACCCACTTACTGAATAAAATGCTGCAGATGCACTAACCGATAACGCTGTGAACGCTATTATAAAGGGAAAAAGTCCCTTTTTTAGATTAGATAATATTTCCATTGTATTGTTGTATTAATTACGTCCTAATATAATAAAACTAAATCAAAAAAACAACCTACTTATGATAAAGCTGATTTAAATGCATCCCAATCGAATGCTGATCCTGGGTCTGTTTTACCTTTATTTTTACCTCTTACATGATCACCTGAAACATCTGAGTGTCTTACTACTTTGGATACTGGTATATCAAATTGTTTCATCCAATATTTAAATACTTCTACTGTAGTATCAAATTGTGCTTGGGTGTATGTTCCTCTTTGATTTATTTTTTTACTAAACGATCCATAATCGTTAACACCTTCAACTAATAATTCTACTCCTAAGTAGTGAGAATTCAAACCGGATAAACCTTCATGTAGTGATTTTCCAGCATGGAATGCTTTACCAGGTGATGGTATCATTTTATCATAGGTACCATCAGGTTTGATAAAACCATGTACTGATAGACCTAATTCCTTGAGAAAATCTTTAGCATATAATTTTTTACCCTTCCACACTAAGTATTCAGACATGGAATGTAATATAATTCCTTTAGGTTTAATAGCCATATTAGTATAGGTTATCTAGTTCATCGTCCGGTTCATCACAATCACATGGTTCAGCTGGTAGAGTGTGATCTGGTCTACCATCTATATTGGTATCATTTCCATTAAACCAAAAATCTACTACTCTAGAATAAGAACCCAAAAATGCTCCTAATACTAATAATAATACTTCTTTCCATTCTTGTTGAATAGCAGGTGTATCCCCATCACCTAATATAGCAGCTCCTATCCCCATCATAATAAGGAAAAAGGTTGCTAGAATAACTGCTGTGATTACAAATCTATTTCTATGTGCATTTGTTTTTGCGTCCATTTTTTATTTTGTTATAAATATGTTAAAAACTTAGTCTACCACCTATTGTAAAAGCCACCATAGTGGGGAAGTTAGGTGCTGTTGATTCTATCACGTTTGCTCCTAGATTAAGTCCAAATCTTTGGGTTAGTTTATAACTAAAACCAGATCCACCTATAATCATAAGATCACTATTCCACATAGTAGTATGCTCAAGCGTATCAAACATCATAAAAGGAGATGATATAGCCAACATAGGACTAATAGATAGTTTATCTGTTATTTGTAGAGATTTAGTATAAAATCCTGTTAATGATAATCCTAGTAACTGGTTATCAAAACTTATAAACCCATCTATTACATCCACTTCGTTGGTAGTCAAGCTAGTTCCAAATGCTATACCTGCTACTGATCCTTTTTCGCCTAGGAAAGTTACACTATGATTCATCATAGCCATATAAGTTGAATACATCTTCATACCACCTAATGATGCTGAATATACTCTGTTTACTCTACCTTTTTTATTTATGTGTACTTTAGAAAAACTAGCACTTAACATATATTGTTGTAGGTTATCATAAACCATAGCATTTAAACCATAGGTTTCAGTACCCATCAAGGAAGATCTACTTATACCAAAGGTAACTGCTTGTTGAAACTCACCAGTTGGGAGTTGTTGTGACATTGCATTGGCTGTAACGATAGGAGGAGCAAGACTTCGTTTTTTCTTTTTTTTCTTTTTATCCTTCTTTTTATCTTTGTCGTTGCTTTCCTCTTCTGTGTCTTCTTCCTCAGTTTCTTCATCTTCATCGGATTTAGACTCTTCTTCATCGCTCTCCTCTTCTGTGTCCTCTTCTGGCTCCTCGTCTTTTGTTTCTTCATCTGATTCTTCTTTAGATTCCTCTTCTGTAGTTTCTTCTTCAGTAGATTCTTCGGTTGATTCTTCGGTACTTTCTTCTGTAGTAGTTTCTTCAGTAGATTCCTCAGTAGTAGATTCTACTTCTGTTGACTCTTCTGTTCCTCCTTCATCTCCAGAAGTTCCTGATTCAGTGTCTTGTGATTCGGAGGTAGAAGATTCGTTATTTGTTTCCGTAGATGTTGTTTCTGCTGAAGATGTTGATTCAGTGTTATTGTTACTACTTTGGCTGCTTCCCGTGCTATCTGTAGATCCTGAGGTTCCTGTCGAACCATTTCCTTGACTACTTGTATTCGCTCCAGTATTAGTTGAATTCGGAGGAGTTGTATTTGCATTAGAAGTATTAGGAGTTGTAGTCGTAGGTGCAGTTGTCGTTGTAGGTGGTGTAGTTGTCGGTACATTTGTAGTTGGATTTGCCGCTGCTTGAGAAGCTGCATTTGCTGCTGCATTTGCTGCTTGCTGCGTGGTTTGTTGGGTTGTTTGTTGGGTTGCCTGTGCTCCTGTTGTTGTTGTTGAGCAAGGACTCAAACTTGTCCACCATAAATATGTTTCTTCTAACCAAGATTGAAGAGTTCCGTTTTGGAAATCTTGAGAGGTAAATGACCTAGAACGATTATAAAAAGCTACTACAGTTTTACCACCCATAGATACACTAAAGACACTTACTTGCCCCGTACATCTATCTATATAGGTTTGGACGAGGGCCTGTGAATGACCCTCGAACATCCCCATCGCAGTAAAAAATAAAACTAATAGTAACTTTTTCATAACCTATTAATGGTCAAATATACCCTTGCGTATCATCCTCTTAACTATCTTAGCTACAGCAGTTTCTAAAGCCTTTCTGGTTGTTACACCAATAGAAGAGCTGTTAAACTTTACTTCGTCTAAGTTGTCTGAGTTTGATAGGGTAAGTTCCCTTGTAGTCACAGCTTTACCTAATCCAGAACCTGTCATATAAAGTCCTGTTTCAGCATCTACTGCTCTTATCTGTAAACCTAATCGAGTGACAAGAGTATTTTTTACTCCGTCTTTTAAGTTTACCGTTTCATCTTCAGATACAGAATAATCATATACTTCTACATAAATGAAGTATTTAGCAAGAGTAATCTTACCCATTATATCTGTCTGATTAGCTGTAAAGCCTTTTTGTGATGCTTCGTATTGTTTTACCATACGATCTTTAATAGCATCTCTAGTCTCTACAAATTCAAATCTCCATGTTTCATCTAAAAACGCTACAGTGATATTAGTTAGACCTAAGCCTACTCTATTATCTCTGAGTTCTGGATATTGTTGTAATACGTCTTCTGTAACACCTATATTGAGTAAAGCAACTGGTATGGGATCACCATTGTACTCGGGAATTGAGAATATTGAGGTTTGTTTCTCAAATCCCGCCTGATAATCTTCAGTCTTTGTTTTACCAATAACTTGAGCTGAGGTATAGCTACTTATTAATAATAAACTAGCTAATAGTTTTTTAACCAAGGGTGTCGAATACTCCCCAAGTTGCGTTGTTAAACGTTGACATATTGGTAATTAGTTCGTATATTATACGCCCAATACCAGTAATAGCTAAAGCTCCTAATAAATGAGCCCAGATTAAAAAGAAATAATCTAAAATAGTTTGGCTTTCCGAAATGAACTTCGTATATTGAATACGAAATAAGTTTAATGGTTTCATAATGTTTGTTGTTTTGAGTTACTGTTGATTTATTTAATTTACTTTGAGACCGATGGTTGCCGCCGTCGGTTTCATTTTTTGTACTGCGAAGTACGTTTACCAATCTATCTTCTTCTTTCTTTTTTCAGTTTCAGATAGTTTGGGTTTGGGTTTAACATATACCTTCTTTACGATGGTATCTTTTTTTACTTCTTGTTGAGGGATATTAATAATGACTTGTGGAGCTGTTTCTGTAGTTTCTTCTACTACCGTTTCTTTTTCCCCTTCAAATAAACTTTTTATTAATAACCCACCACCAGTTGTAATGGCTAATGTTATTATACCGATTATTGCTTTTTTAATGTCTTCCATAATATTATTGTATAGTCATTTTAGTTTCTTGAACTTTGTTGGTGTAGTTATAAATTATAATATTATAGTCCCCTTCTTGGAGTGCTTTCGTATAAAATGTTAATACGTTATCCCCGATTTTAGCATTTATAATACTTTTAGATATAAGAATTTTAAAATGGTCTCTAATTTCTAAAGTATAAATCCCAGCTGTTTGAGTTTTAAAATTAAATTTGGTACCATCTTTGATACTACCTCCATCAAATTTTAATCCTTCTAAACTAGCTATTTCTAATCTACTTATTGGGTCTGTTTGTATATCAAAATTATCTGTATCTCTAGCACATGATAAAAATAATAAAATTACCCAGATGTAGTATCTTTTTTGAAAATTGTATTTCATATTATTGTAGTTTTAATATTTGTTGTTTTCCTTCTAAACTAGCAGCATCAGTATTAAAAATAGTTACTAACCCTACTGTTGAATCCACATCACCTGAAAATATTAATTTTATAGTAGATCCATTTTCTATTATATCTCCTTGTTGGTTAATGACTCCTACATTAACTCTATTTGATTCTGCTGTAGCAAAATTAGTAGATGTGTTACCAACATTGAATATTACTTCTTCAAATGTTAGTCTTGTGTTGTCAAAATCTAATTTGAGTTGTAAAGCTGCTGTGGTATTAGATAATATTTCTAATGTAGCTACTACTTTACCATCTTCTAAAGCTACACTGTAATCAGCGTTTATAAACGATTCTCCTTTCATGCTCATACCATATTGGAAGGATTTAGCTGATGCTAGTGTCACTTGGTTATCTTGGCTTACAGTATGGGATAGGTTAGCATCCCCAAACATACCTCCTTTAAATCTTATCACTTGGGTGTTTTGGGAAAAATCTATATTAATAGCACTATCATCAGGAATACCTGTACTGAAAAGTTGTTGGGTTGTTAATGCATTATAGTCTGATGCTGGTACTACCATAGCGAATTCTTCAAATGTGTCGTATTCACTATATAGGTCAACTTGACCTAAAACATGTCCTAACATATTATAAGCATCTTGAGATGTGATAGCGGTATCTTCATTTACATCTGCTGCTACATATTGTATTACATTAAATACTTCTCCAGTATTACCATGATCAAATTCTCCTGCTTCTTTTAAAGTTAAAGCTACATCTGATATTGTTACTATATTATCTTTTAAAGTGGATAATTCAGAATCTGTCCCATCCCATACAAAGTTATAAGTGTATGTTGATTCACTTTTAGTAATAAATTCAGTTATATTAGCATCTCCATTTGAGTCTAATTGAACAGTACCCACAAGAATGCCATCTTCAACTACAAGTAGTTTAACATTTGTAGGGTCTATATTAGAATTAAAATCTACTTTAACATAGATATTACTATCTAAATCTTCTAAAGGTACAAAACTTATGGATTGTGTTTCATATGCTCTTACCTCACCATATGGGAATACATATTCTGATGTTCCTGAGTTGTCTGCTACTCTAGCCATAGTGACATTAATAGCATCAGTATAATTAGAAACGCTAGTATCTTTTACTAAAAAATGCATAGTAACATAAGTACCTTCAAACGCAGTAGTTGATATTGCTTGCCAATGATCTACATTCCACCCATTAGAAGAACCATATGATCCCCCTCCTCCATTCCATTGAGCCCATAAATCATTTTCATCATAGTTACTATTTGGAGTCCATTTTGTATCTGTCCAACTAAAAAGTGAATTATTAGCATTTGTGGGGGTGTTGAAAGTATGATCAACTAAAGTAAATGCATTAGAGTTATATTCAACATCCGCATGGATGTATGTAATATTTTTATCTGAGAGATTATTAAGGTCTAATTTTAAGATTATTGTGTCGTTAACTTGGACTTTAGTAATGTCGGTCTCTCCTGAGACGGTACTTACAAAATTGAGATCTATATCAATACCATCTGTTGATGATGTAAGTTGGCCTAAAACTATAGTAGGTAATAGTAATAGAATTAATAGATTTTTCATTTAATTTTTAGTTTATTTATTAATTGTTCACATAGTTTTTTTATTGCTGTAGAAACATTTGATTGGGAAAACTTACCTCCTCCATCAATTACTAATGTTGATGTAGATATAGATTTCGCAGTTCCTTTAGCAGTAACTGATTTTTTCTTTTTACCATTTTTATATAAAGTTGCCTTAGCAGCTATCATATAAACATCTATTTGCTTACCATAAACGGCAAGTTGGATGTTATTCTTCTGTACATCGAAGAATAATATCTCTACTGTAATTTCTGAAATTGAATTTGGATTTAAGTCATAGCCAGCATCTTGGACTACTTCTTCAAGTACATTACGTACTCCAAAGGCTAAGTCTCTATTGCCTGCCAAATCGCCTAATACGATTTTGTTTTCTACTTTACCTATATTGATTTCTTGGGAGTTGGCCAAGAAGCCTATAAGGCAACTTAATATTACTATTGTCCATTTCATAATTACTGCGCGTTTAGCAACAATTAGAAAACCATTAATTAAATAACGTTTGGAAAACTATTGGGGAAGAACTGTTTGTTTGTTGTCAATGATACATATACAAAAAAGGGCGCTATTGCGCCCTTTCTTTATAGAAGTTTCATTATTTTTTTAACAGTGTTTTTACCTACCTTTATTGTGTGGTATGGTATATCATGCTTGTCTAAAACCGTTTTACATAGTTTATCTATAGCGATTGATTCTTCTAAATCTTGGAATCTTTCATCCTCACTATGTATGGTTTCTCCCCTATCTAATAGTATGTTTATACTATCATACTGATTATGTAGATCGACTACTAAATCATGAAAAGGTTGTCTATAATATTCTGCTGGGTAACCATTGGTGTAGTAAGTATGGTATATTGTAGAAAATAGTATAGGTGAATCTATTATAATATAATCTACTTTACCATATGCCTGTGCTATACCTCTATGTTGGTTAGCAAAAATATATAACTGATCTTTAATTGCGGGGAGGTTATTATCCCATGCTATTGTTTTAGGAAATTCATATGGATTATTACAACTAATATGGTTTTTCTTAAGTTTATAAGTTATACCAGCAGCAATTCCACTTTTCCCAATTCCGGGGCCTCCAAATAAATTAACTAGTTTGCTCATAATCTTGAAGTATAATTTCTACGTACCAAATTCCTAAATCTATTATTAATGCTTTATATTCATTATAGTAATAAGTATATGTAATACCAAATGATATTTGCATAGTATGTTTACCTGTTACTATTTTCATTGTGTAAATATACTATATAAGTAGCCACAAATACCGACTACATTTAATAGTGATAAGTTATATGATTTAGTTTTTTGAGTTTGTACTGTTAGTAGTGCTAATCCTATTACAGATAATACTTTACCTAATAGGAAGTTGACAAAAAATGGTCCAATCATTAGGGACGCTGTGCCTATGTAAATTACAAAAACTTTGTAAAGTAATTCTTTTGTTTCTTCTTTCATTATTCAAAAATTTCATTAATTAATAATCCTAATCTTTTGCCAGCTAAAAATAACCTTTCTTCTAAAACTGGTTGGTATTTGTATATGTAATCATATGATAAAGAAATACCTTGTGGTGTGTCTTTATAAATTTGTTTCGCGTATTGGTGAGATTCATAAGTCCAATCAACTACTTGCTTTTGTTCTACTATTGTATTTCTATTTTTGTTGATTAAGTGAGTACTCCACTCAGTATATGACATTTTAAAATCATCAATTAAATTAGTGTCCCACAACACATGAAGGTTAGTATTAGTTTCTTGACCTTTTCTACCTTTAAATTTTATTCTGATTTTACTACCACCATAATCCTCATATCTTCCAGTATGCATTGGTTGATGTAAATCACCAACTAAATGTACTAAATACTTAAGATAGAACTTTTTTGTTTCTTTATCAACATTAGGTGATTTTAAAATACCTATTGCTTTTTTGATAATGATAACTACATTTTCTTGGGTGTGTTCTATTTCTGTATATTCTTTATCTAAAGGTAAATTAACATAATGCCATTTACCAAATTTATCAAATTCAGGATTACTTCTCATTTCATCAGGCCATGTACTAACTGATGCTAATGATTCCCCATCTAATATATCGTATACTATTTCTTTTACTTCTTTGGTTAATTGTCTTTCGGCAATCTCACCAATAATTCTATGACCTACTTTACCCCAATCGTCTGCAAATAACATTGTTGGTAGTAATAATAAAACTAATAATTTTTTCATAATCTATTTAAAAATAAATGGGGGCCTAAGCCCCCATATTATTAAAATTTATATTTGAGAGACATATTCCATGTACGTCCAAATCCGAACCATACACTATTTCTTGTATCAACTCCGTTCCAAGTAGTAGAACCAGCAGTTGCATGAATATTACTATTAGACTCTGCGATGTATGTAGTGTCTAATAAGTTATTAATATTTGCTCTTAATGACCAACCATTAGCTGCATAAAATGTAGCTCCTAAATCTACAATACCATAAGAAGGTAGTTTTAATGCTCCTTCATTATCTGGGTTAGTAAATGCTGAATCTGTAATACTGTAATCAGCATATAAACCATCTACAAATCTGTAATCTAGATCTACTTTTAATTTATCACCTAATCTTTGATCAACACCTATGAAAGCAGTAATTTGAGCAGCATCTCCAACCTTAGCACCTTTAGTATAAAGTTTACCAGTACCAATTGATTGTTGGTTTTCGTCAAATAATTCTGCTTCAAAATCTTTAGTATAAGTCCAATCACCAATAGATAACATACCTCTTAGTTTTGTAGAACCTAATCTATAAGTTGCTTCAGCTTCAATACCTTTATGAGTTACGTCAATATTTCTGAACTGAGCAGTTCCATCTACACCTTGCTGGTTAGATAAACTACGAGATACAAATCTATTACCCCAGTTGGTATTGTATGCATTAACATTTACCTTTAATCTTCTGCCTATATAACCATATCCAATCTCAAATGATTCAATACGTTCGTTTTGTAGGTTTGGATTGATATCGTTTCCAAAGTTAGGAAATACAGCACCAAATTGAGGCTGACGATCAATAAATCCAGCATTTACAAATACGTTAGATTTTTCAGTAAAGTTATAGTTAACACCACCTTTAAGATACCCACCACCTAAGTTAGCTTTATCTGAAATAGGATTATCTACGTTTGCAAATCTATCTTCTCTTTGGAATTGTTGGTTAGATGCTCCGGCTTGTAGTACTGCAGTAATCTTATCACCAGCATATTCTACTAATCCATTAAATCCAGCCCATTTTACAAATCCAATATTATAATAAGCAATCTTTGCTTCGTTGTCTCCAATATTAGTACCTCTGAAAGGGTTAGCTGATACTAAATCAGATGAACCATATAGTTGGGTTCCTAAGTTTTGATTACCAGTAGAAGCATATTGATTAAGACCTAATAGATCATTCATCGTTCTGTAGTGATAACCTGTATAATTACGTAGATCAATACCTACTGAATATCTCATTTTACCTTTCTGAATATTAAGCTTAGAAATAGCTCCAACCCAGTTATGAGAGTTCATAGATGCTCTACGTACTAATACGTTACGTGCATAAGCTTTATCATTGTGAGATCCTACTTCATATTGGGAGTTATGAGAAACTACTGCATCATAGTTAATAGTACCATCAGCATTTCTAGTTCCTTTACCATCTTCTAGATAGTGTTCTGTTAAATCCTTACGGAAAGGTAACATATCAATAGACCCTTCATAGTAGTTTCTACCTCTAGGACCTGTTCCTCCACCTCTACCAGCTGAACCATATACAGATGTGTTTAACTGGATATTGTCTGAAATATCCCAATCCCAGTTAAAGGTAGCAAGAGGCTTATTGTAGAAGTTTCTACGTAAGTTATACTCTTCACCATTTAACGTTCCACCGTTAGTATTCCATCTTTGATCAATACCTTCTTTACCAAAGTTCTGGTAATCTCTAATAGATACCCAAACATCTCTTTGATGATGCCATTGTCCTGCTCCTAAAACTGATAAGTTAAGACTGTGTTTTGAGCCTTCTGGTGTATAACCAACAGATGCAAAATAAGTCCAACCAGCTCCTGATGTATTGTAAACGTATCCGTTACCAGACCATTTAGTCAATAAATAAGAAGAAGACCATCCTTTGTCATTTACTCCGGTATTGTAAAGAGCGGTTGTTTTAGTGTAACCGTTATTACCTACCATTTGAGTAATAGATCCACCTTGAGCTTTCTCTGCACTTCTAGTGAAAATAGAAACAGTTCCACCGACTGAAGGAACTGCTAATGAAGTGGCACCTAGACCACGTTGGATTTGGATGTTAGACGTTACATCTGTCAATCCTTGCCAATTCGACCAATATACCCAACCGTTTTCCATATCATTAACGGGTTGACCGTTAATAAGGAAAGAAGTATTACGCTGATCAAAACCACGAAGACTAATACGACTATCACCATATCCTCCCCCTTGTTTAGTAGCATACACCCCGGGTGTCTTGTTCATGATTTCTGGAAATTCCTGATTTCCTACTTTTAACAACACCTCTTGTGCTGAGATTGTACTTACGGCAATTGGTGTCTCTCTTTCTCTGGCGACATCAATAACACGTGAAGATACTACTACTTCTTCCAAATTTACATCTAAGATGGTTTTGGAATCGGTAGACGATTCTTGAGCGTAAGCTCCTACTGTTAAAAATATTAACAGCAACGTTGTAACGAGTTTTTTCATTTTCGTTTTTTTGGATTAAAAAAAAATTAAACAATACATAACCTTTAACGTACATGTTTTACTTCATATTCCTCCCAACCCATTGTTGGTTTTTTATTTGGAAAGGAAAAGCAGCGTTTAACATTACTTTTTGTAAATTCAATACATTTAATAAACCTACTAGGTAGTGTAGCTCCTGTAGGTAGAATTGAATCTGAGAATTTTATTTCAATTGTGATTTTTAGTTCTTCTTGATCATCCCATTTTCTTTCTTGTTCTTCTAATACCCTCCAAGCACCTCTATTTAGGTATTGGTTTTGTAAAGCACAATTAAGGTAAGAAAATGTTTGTTTTAAGTTTTCTCTACTATCAGAAAATGTAGCGGCAGGTGCTAGATGACCTTTATCCCATACATTTCTATAATAATCTCTGTTATCAGAAGTATGATATTTAGATTCTGTATAAAAGTTCATGGAACCCCTATCTACGTTTTTGGGTCTATTTGAAGACCTATAAACGAGTTTTAGGGGTTGTTCTTTTGTTTCAGAATAAATTACAGAAAATATAGGGGTATTAACTTTAACTTGTTGTCTTAAGTTAGGTTCTCTTAATTGGGCTTTAGTACAAGACGAAAACCCAATAATAAAACCAAATAAAAATAACTTCAATGTTTTTTGTAAATTCATTTTTTGTTTTTACGATTATACATACTCGTTAGCCATCACAACTTACGCAATCAGCTACTCTACTTCCTAAGTCTCCTTTAATAACGGAATCAGTACGTAGGTAATATAATGTCTTTATCCCCAGTTTCCAACTTTCTAGGTGAACTTGATTAATCCATTTTGGTGAATCATCAGGTGTAAACGATAAGTTAAGTGATTGTGTTTGATCTATATATTTTTGTCGTATAGCAGCTTGACGTACTAGTTCAAGTTGGTTTATTTCTGGGAATGTAAAGAATATCTCTTTTTCATCTGGTGTTAATACGTCATCTGGTAATCCCATAACACTACCATCTTGTGCTAACATCATATCCCACCATTTATCTTGATTTTTACCTTTTGATTCAAGTAATGCTTCTAATGATTTATTTTTACGAATAAATGTTCCTTTAGCACCATTAAATGTGTAAATATTCGCTGGTAAGGGCTCAATACCTGCGGAGATACCTCCTGTTATGACACTATTCGATACAGTAGGAGCTGTCGCTAATAAATGCGTATTCCTCATACCTGTACCTTTACACCAAAGTGGCTCACCATATTCTTGAGCTAAATCTCTTGATGCTTTTTCAGCTTTATACTTAATATCTGAAAATATATTATGTGTATGTGCTGTTGATGCTATTGAGTTAAATGGTAGATTCTTTTGTTGTAAGAATGAATGCCAACCCATTACACCTAAACCTAAAGCACGACCTTTACGAGCATGGTTATGTGTACGTTTTAGTGATTCTCTTCCTGATGATTTATCAATGAACTCTTGCATAACACCATCTAAGAACCAAGTTGATAACTCTACAGCGTCTGTATCCTTCCACTCATCATATTTAGCTAAGTTTAAAGAAGATAAACAACAAATAAATGAATGTTCTTCATCTGTAAATAAAGTGATTTCAGTACAAATATTAGTCATACTTACTTCTAAGTTATTCATAGCATAAGAAATAGGATTGTTTTTATTAACATTATCCTTAAACATAATATAAGGTTCACCTGTTTCCATTCTTGACTTTAAAATCTCAGCCCATAAACCCATTGCTTCTTGATCCCTTGCTTCTAACTTTCTCATGAAAGCATCATCAGCAACCACACATTGGTGTAAGTTTAGACATTGTCTATTAGGATCTCCTTTAGGTCTTCTAATCTGCATAAACTCTGATATGTCTGTATGATTAATATCTAAGTTTACAGATGCAGCGCCTCGTCTTACATTACCTTGATTAGTTGCTACGATAGTTGAATCGTATATTTTAGCCCAAGGTACAACACCCTCTGATTTACCATTACCTGAAATCTCTGTTCCTCTACCTCTAATACGAGATAGTGAAATACCAACACCACCACCTTGTGATGTTAGTTTCATCAGTTCAGCATTTGTTAATCCTATACCTCTAACTGAATCTGGTGTATCAACACCAAAACATGAAATAGGTAAACCACGATCAGTACCCATATTAGATAAAACTGGTGATGCTAATCCTAACCAACCATTCCATACTAACTTAAAGAACTTATTCTCTAGTTCTGGTTTTTTAAGTCTCATAGCTACTGCTTTAGCTACTCGTCTATATGCTGTTTTTGGTGTTTCACCAGGTAATAAATAACCCTTTGAAATTGTTGAGAGTGAAATCTCGTCAAAAAACTCAGGATAGTCTTTACCTGCTACCCAGTTATCAGTGTTTGAAATCAAGTTGTTGTCCATGTTTTTAAAATATATCGTTCGCGTCCCAGTTTTGTGCTCCTTTACTATAGTTTGTAACTCTATTTGCAAAGAAGTCAGTGTGTTGTTTTCCTGCTGATAGTGAATCAAACCACTTCATTCTTTTTACTGCTGATTCATCTATACCATTTACTATAGCACCATAACCTAAATCACCCATTTTAGTATTTACTCTATGTTTGATAAAAGATACTAAATCATATTTTGGACATCCTTCTAAATCACCCATTTCGTATACTTTATCTATAAAATCTAGTTCAAGTTTTAAAGACAAATGAGCTGCTTCTTCGATTTCTGCTCTTAGCTCAGGTGTATTTATTTCTGGGTTTTCCTCTAATAACTGTCTAAATAACCAACATCCAGCATTTGAGTGTAATGATTCATCTCTAATACTCCACTCTACTATTTGACCTACACCTTTAAGTTTATTTTGTAGTTTAAAAGATAATAAAACAGCGAATGAAGAGAATAAATTTACACCTTCAGTAAATGCTGAAAATATAGCTAATGATTTAGCTCTAGCACTCCAATCAGGTTTACCACCATGACCATCTCTGACACTCATAAGGTTTTCGATTTTAGCCATCGTTGTTTCATCTTCTAAAAACTCACTAAAATCATCTAATCCTAGTTCTTCGTTTAATAACGAATAGGCTTCAGCATGTACAGTTTCCATATTAGCAAAACATACACCCATCGCAATGATTTCAGGTTTTCTAAACCACTTGGTAACTAAGTTTGACCAATAGTCGTTTACTACTGTTTCTGTTTGAGCGAATCCCTTGAGGATAGATCCTATAATATTTTTTTCAGTTTCTGATAAGTTTTGTTTCCAATCTGTAACATCAGCCATCATAGGAACTTCAGTCCAAATCCAATGTGCTTGTTGTTGTTTTAGATAAAAATCAAACGCCTCTGGGTATTCAAAGGGTTTATATACTATTCTTTCCTCAGTAATGTTCCTCATGTTTATTGTTTATTTAGTTTTAGTTTATCAAATCGTTGTTTGGAACAACTATAATCGTTATCCCTTAGTTGTTTTAGTGTTCCCCCTTTAGACATAAAATCTAAAATAAAAACATCATCTACCTTTTTACGTTTTTTATAAAGATCTTCACCATATTGTTTGTCTAGATCTTCTATTATTTGAGTTAGTTCTTTATTACCTGATAGGTGTGGGTGGTTATTTACTAGGTATTGGGTGAACTTAACGCTTAAGTTATTTGCTCCACTACCCAACCACTTTGCTAATCTACCTAGTTTATACCCGTTTAGTATAATAATATTATCCTTTTTAGGTAAATCCAAAACGTTTAAATAGTCTGGATTAACTGTAAATATTACTACTTTATCTCCACTCCAATATTTAGTAAAATCACCAAACTTATTAAACCAATATTTATTTGCTTCCTTTTGAGTTAGATTAAACTTAGGTATTAATAAGTGTTTATTTTCTACATATGCGTCTGAAAACGTAATAGAATAGGGTACTATAGGTGTGTCTAAAGTTATAATACCATACCCCGCTGAAACTACATATGTTGGTACTTTATTATCTAACTCTTTTATGAGTTCCCATTGAGTTCCCTTATAAACATCTCTACTAGGTATACCACCTTGTGTTTTTGATTCCCATTCACTAAAGGTAGAATCTATATCTGCTGTATTAACCTTAGAAATATCGACTACAATATCTCCATGTTTTTGAGAAACACAACTTACAAATACCTTCATATTATTTATTCTCTGTTTTAAAAAACGCCTCGTAAGCCGTTGTACCCTTTAGTGCTTTTTTATCCCAGTTATCAACTGGTCCCTTTACTGCTGGGATTTGGTTGAACCTAGGTGTATCATCATCTTCATCATCCTCATTATAAGCAGATAAAACAAAATGACCAGTTGCAGTATCAGCGTTAACATTAAAGGTTAAGCCATCCGTTCCATATCTATTTTTCATAATATGGAAACGTCCTGTTCCTCTCTCTTTATCTTCTTTTTTGCGAGATAATGACATCGCAAAATCAGTAATCATCATCTTATCGTATGAACCTGCTGCTTTATCTCCTTCGATAATCTTATCTTGAGCACCAGTTCTATTAACTTGAGATACTGACCAAATGGGTAGATCTAGTTGCCTAGCTAATCCTTTTGTACTAGTATAAATATCATCTATCTCTTGCTTCCGCTCAGAGTTTTTACGAGTTGATGAAAGAAGGTCAACATAATCTATTATGATTAAATCTGGTTTGTTTCCTATATCTCCTACCTTTTGTAGGTGGGATTCAATCGTAGATACTGTGGCTCTACCTGTTGGAAACTCTTTGATTATAACACTCCCTGGTAGATCAGTAATAACAGATTCGACTGTTTCTCTATGATGTAATATTTTATCTACAGGTATTTTTGTAAAGAAAGCATCATATCTTCTAGCAACATATTCTTCACCTAACTCTAAGGTATAGTGAACAACGTTATATCCTAACTTTGCGGCGTGTCCTCCTAAAGCAACTAATGCCCAAGATTTACCACCACCTGGATTACCAAATACTAAACCAAAATCTCCGTTACCTAATCCACCCTGTAATAGGTTATTAACCCCATCCCAAGGTGTAGGAATAGTATCACGTGATTCTTTTCGATAACGAGATTCAATATCTTTTAAGTAATCGTGACCTATGTTTTTATCTTGACCTGCTTTTAAAGCATTGTCAACCATAAATCTAATACCATCAAAATCACCTGCTTTTAATAAATCAACAGATGACATAAGTGCTTTTTTTAACTGTTGGTTTTTACAAAAATCAGTAAACTCTTCTTGAATATAAGCTAAATCCTCATCTGAAGCTACATATGCTTGTTTGAGTTGGTCTTTAATAGATACTTGTAAAACATCGTTATCAATCTTTTGTAGTTCTACTTTTAAAATATCTAGACTAGGTGTAGTGTGGTACTTATCATAATACTTAAGTATTTCACCTACAATCCACTTATGTGATGATGACTCAAAATATTCATCTGAGATAATATCGTGTATATTAGTAAGTAGTTCTTTATGTGTTAATAAAGATGATAACACCTTTATTTGGAAACCCTTACCATAATCGCTCACGCTATTTAGTGTCATATAACTTTTATTTTATTATTTAATATGTCGTAATATACGAATCCTATTTGGGTTCCCCAACGTTTTGTTGAAGGGGGCCGAAGTTGTCTTTCAACCAAAAGTCAGTATTTCGAATCATACCACCTAAACTATCTTCGTTATATAAATCCATAAACGATTTAGGGTCTAGATTTGGCACTCCTGCTTTGATAGATTCGTCTAATAATATTTTATCATCCACATCTAACATAGGTTTTGCTAGATCCATAATAGTATAGTTTTTACGTAAATCGTCTTCAGTCATTATTATTCTTGAGTATATAACGTTTTCCTTTAACTTTTTACCTGCTATATCAAAAATATCGTCTAGCGTAAGATGTTGTGTTTGTAGTTCTGGAAATAGTTTAAATAGTTTTTTAGGTCCTAATCCTTTTACTCCTGCTACTTTATCTGAAGCATCACCCATCAGTACTTTATATAGAATAAAGTTTTCAGCTTTTAATCCTATTTTTTCAACTATCATAGCATCAGTATAGAAACTCTTTTCAATAGGTCTATATACGATTATGTTATCGTTTACTAGTTGTAAAAAATCCTTATCTGATGATACTATAATACTACGTCCGTTGTATTCTTGATCTAAAACTTGTGCTAAGTGAGCTATAACATCATCAGCTTCTACTTTAGCCATCGATATTACTTTAATAGGTAGGTGTTTTAGATATTGTATTAGTCTTACTATTTGGTCTACCTTAGCGTCATGTTCTTCATTTACTGATTCAAATACCTCCCAGTTTGTTATTCGTTGTGTATTTCTACCTGATTTATACTCGGGGAGTAGATTCTTCCTATTATTGGATGAACCTACCCCATCGAATATTACATAAACAGAGGTTGGTTGTATTTGTCGTATTAGGGCTCCTAAAGATCTTAGAAACCCTCCTAAACCACCAACGTGTATACCTTGTGGGTTTACAGCATTGATCATTGCGAAATTTCTAAAAAATAGATTTAAACCATCTATCATTAATACTCTATCGTTTGGAGTGGAATCTAGTACGATCCCATCCTCTTGAACGTTGTCCAAGAGGGCTTGTAGATCTTTATTCATAATTTTTGTTTATTGTGGTTCTTGCTCAAACATCGCCATAGGAGATGCTGATTCATTCTCTTCAACTATATCAAACTCTTCACCACCTAGTTGGGCTGCCCAACTTTTAGCGTAATCAGTTTTATATGTTTTTAGAGCTTTTTCGTCATCGTCAATAAAACCATGTGGGGTCATAACAATACGACCTCTGGTGGTAACACCATTGATGTGGTTTTTATCGATTTGAAGGTTTACACGTTTAGCGAACTCAACTTGTTTACCATCTTTAATGGCTTTTATTTTGGAAGTACCAGCGTTTGTGATATTACCAAAAGTAATAACTAACGTTGAATCATACCACATAGACATACCACCTTTATTTTCCATCTTAGGTTGACCCATAGGAGATGCTGGTTTTGATGTCCATACTTTATTAATACAAACTAGTGTATTAGTATAGATAGATGATTCTTTACGAGATAATGTAATACGTTGATTAACACCATTACCAAACTGGGTTGACATAGCACCTGCGTTCCATTCGTTGTTGTTTTTATTTGATTTTAAAGACATCTCACAAGGTACTGATCCAATACTATCCCATAAGAATAATAAATCATAGGGTAAGTTACCTTTCTTTTGTTCGTCTATTAAATCTAAAATAAAACCTGCTACACCTTCAATACTATGGATAGTTTCTCTATCAGCATATAGGAAGTTTCCTTCATAATCTACTACCTCACCATTATCGTCTTTAACTTCTTCAACTTGAAGACCCATCATACGTGCGTGTTCCCAGTTCCATTTCATCTCAGTAATAATAAATACTGGTAATATTTTACGTTTTTGTGCTTCAACTGCTGCTTCAATAAGTGCTGTTGTCTTACCTGTATCTGAATGTCCTCTCAATAACACAATATGACCCATAGGGATACCTGGAATTGAGGTTACATCCTGAAACGCTTGAGATAGTGGTAACCACTGTTGTTCTTTAAACTTAGAGTTAGATGATAATCCTTTCTTAGTTTTAAAAGCGTTTAGGTTAAAGCTTGATTTTAGTTCAGCAGATGCTGCTTCTGTTAATGATTTTTTCTTTGCCATTTATTAATCTTCAAATAATGAATCAAATTTATCTGTTTTTGCTACTTTAGCTTTTGATGTATCTGCTGAGTATCCGCTATTACCTTTTTCCCAAGGTAAATCATTTCTACTTTCAGTATTGGTATTTGATGTCATCTCAAATGGGGTTGGTGCCTCAGATGAAATAGAACCTTCACTTTGGTTATCACTTTCAGGTTCTAAATAACGACGTAATGCATCCTTCATCTCATCAAAAGTATAGTTTTTAAACTGCTCTAATGGATTTGGTTGTGTGTTTAACCAAGTTTCAACTTGAGTAGCATCTTCACTTAATGGAGAATTTTGACGTTTAGCTCTAATTGAGGTTTTGTTGTATGAAGTTCCTGTTGATTCTGGTCCTACTGTTTCAGCTGTAAAATCTAACCCACCTGTTACATCTGTAAAATCACCAATCTCTTCATCAGTAGCCATCGCTAATAACTCAGTATAAATTTGTTGGCCAAATCCCCATAGACGAACACCTTTATCTTCTTCACCTCTTACTACTACAGGTGCGAAAATACGATTTTTAGCTCTTAACTTACGTGCTAAATCGAAGTTAGATTTGTCGTTTGAATCATACAACTTTTGTACAAACTCAGCGATTGGATCTTTACCACCTGTATTTAGGGGTGAAATCATTACTTTGTTAGTAATACCATAGTAAAACTTAAGTTCAGAAAATGGGTTGTCGGGAGTGTACTTTGATGGTACTAAACGGATTTGTTGTTTCCCTACTGTTGGTTTCCAAAAGATCGTTGTGTAGTCTTTCTTCTCACCTGTGCTACGATTTTGAATCGTATCTAATTTACTTTTTAATAAATCTAAATTCATATAACTATTATTTAATGTTTATGTATGATATAATATACAAAGGCTCCCTATGGGAGCCTAATTATTTGTATGTTTTTTTTGGTTTATTTTACCTCTATGATTCGATGAATCTTAGTATTGAGTTGTTTCAACTCATTATGTTGAGTAAGTAATATACAATTTCTATAGTGATTCCAGTCTATAGGGAATTTTGTGTCTACGACTCCACCATTTAACTTTTTAATCAATTCGTTTAGAGCGTTTATTGTATATAGTGTATTACTATCTTTTTTTCTATGTACTAGAATAGTATTATCTGGGATAGATGTTATGTTACCATGATCTATATTATAACTAATAACTAAATCATCAGTGCCTACTATCTCTAGTGCAAATATTTTATTGTATAGTATGTTGTAAGTTGAAGTGATCCCAGATATTAAATCATCTATGTCTTTACGTGTGGTAAAACTAACTAGTAGTTTGTTATTATAACCCATTGTTATATCGTCTATTGTATTATAATCAAAACCTGTATTGGTTGATTCGTTATACATATGGGTATCTTTAGTTAAAGTTGTAATCATAACCTTTTGTTTTGCTGGTGTTTAAACCATGATTTGTAAATATTTGTTGAATATCATCTATAATATTCTCTTCCTTGTTGTAATCAATTAATACTG
>Ga0209603_1000681_pt1 | contig 39691 bp, 35 predicted proteins | sample COGITO_mtgs_1206_FD_184812 | JGI IMG/M metagenome (GOLD analysis project Ga0209603, IMG submission 184812) | Pelagic marine microbial communities from North Sea - COGITO_mtgs_120607 (SPAdes) (version 2) | ecosystem: Environmental > Aquatic > Marine > Epipelagic ...
GGAGCATTACTATACTCCATCAATAGAATTCCTTATAACCACGCCATTTTTCATGTTTGTGTGGTTCTTGGAAGTCTTTTTCACTTTTTTAGTGTGTTTAGTTTTTTGTGAGCATAAGAACTGCATTCGTATAAATCGTACTTAAAGTTTTGAAGTCCAGAGTTATCAATTAAACGGTTAAAGTAGCGGTCACAAAACAAAATCTTTAAAAGCATTACAATAGAGTTTTGACCCTCTTGGATTGTGCTTGTTAAAGCCGAATTATTTTTTTAACTACTGAAGTTTCATTGGAAGTGAGTCTAAAAAAATAGAGCCCGCTAGTTTTGAGTTCTGTTCTGTACTTTTTGTTCCATAAAATATGTTCACTTGATAGTAACTGTCCACTAATATTAAACACTTCAATTAAGATGTTTTCTTGTGGCGTTTTAAATGTAACCTCTACGCGACCGTCTTTTGAAGGGTTCGGGAATATTTCTGGAGCAAGTGTATTTGTATCTTCAGTATACTCAGAAGTGGATAGTGTAACTTCTCCAAATGTACCATTGCCCCAATGTAATCGCCCGTATCTAATACACACAAAGACGATGTATTGGTAATCATTAATGCCTACTCCAGAAGGCAAGTTAAAGGTTCTGGCACCAGAGGAATAATCCAAACCGTTTATAGTTCCAATATTGGAAACAAGTAACATATTTGAAGTGTCAATGGGACTTTGATAGTTGTTGGTAGTGCTTAAATAGACGTGAACGTCATAGACATTGCCATTGATCCCGGTTAAATAATCAGAGCCAAATCTGAGATTTAGGGAATTATCATCAAATAATTCTAGATACACCGTGCCTTTTAGTGAATAATCACCGTCTACAAGTGAGGCTGTTCGTGTTTCTTTTAGGGTTTGTCCATAAGTAAGTTGAGTTAATAGGACAACTGCGATTATAAAAATAGGTCTCATCAGAATTAATTTTTATCACTTAGTCGGAGGCTGTTTTAAATCCTAACAAAAGTGTAAAAAAAATATTCACGCTTACAAATTTTTATAGGTCTAAGTGGTTGTACTGCTACTGCTATCGTATAGAGAAATAAAATTAAGACCAAATTAAATCACAGATTTAACTGTTTTGGGTTTAGTTTTTAGAAGAAAACGTTTTGACATACCCGATAGCCAATTCCGAAAAATCGGCTTGTCCGAGGTTTGAATTTATAAACGCCCCAATGAAGACGTTGTCAGTCGGGGTTTTGGTAGTATTTATAAAGTAATATTTTAGCCCAAGCCGTGCTGAGATTGTACGTTTAATTTTGTAGTAATCTTCATTGATGTCTCCGAGTCTAAAGTTACCACCACTTTCAGGAATAACTTTTGGAACCTCACCCCAGCCTTTATTGATCCGCCAATCCACCTTGTAGGCGGGTTTAAAAATATTAATACCTCCTTGTATTTCGATACCAATATGATTTAACACTAATTCTCCTTTTACAGATATGCCTTTATTCAAAGCATTTGTAAACGCATTCGAGCTTAAATCTGAAAATTCTCTCCCATTTTGCACTAAGGATTCGTTGTTTGAAATGTAATCGTAATAGGTTTCATAGAACCGAACATAAGCACCAACTCCAAGTTTTAAAATGCTGTTGTATACTTTTCCATAGTCGCCAGAGAGCGTATAAACACTTTTTTTAGTTCCGAAAGCTTCAGACAATACGTTCTGTCCGTAACCCAAACGACATGAAAAATAATTTGAAACTGATTTGACGGGCCGCTCGGTGGGTGTTGAGGTTTTATAAGAAGGTTTTGAGGGCTTTAGTTCTGCACCTAAACTCAACAAAAAAGAGTTGTAGCCTTGGTTTGGTAACTTGGCATGTCCGTTTGAATTATGATTATATCCTAGTCCAACACGCCAATCAATAGCCTCAGATTCTAATAGAGTGTAATACAGGAATAATCTAAAAGACCAATTTAGATGTGTAGAGACAGCTCTATTGAATTTATGAGTTGTTGGGTTGTATTTTTTTTGTAATATATGAAGATCCAAATCCTATAGAGGTGGAGAATTTTTCTGATTTAAAGCTCTTAAATTCCATGAAGGGTTGGAATGTAAAAATTGTACCAAGCTGAGCTGAATTCCCTAAATCTGCAACACCAATACTGAGTCCTGTTTTCACGTTTTTTAGGTACGAAGCCCAAGCATCTGATTGTGTTGTGTGCTGCCATCCAAAACGTATAAAAACTTGTTTTTGAAGCCCTCTATCGGGAAAATTTGTATTTGGCTCGCCAGTAATTCCAAAAAGTAGTTCAGGAGAGATGCTAAAATTCTTTGGATTTTTCTCTTGTGCTGTTGAAATGAAGATACTAAATATAATAAGTGGGGCAAACTTAGGCATCATAGGCAAAATGTAATTGAAATCTGTAAATCAGACCCGACGAATATACAAATTTTGACGTGATTCAATTTTAGTTAGCTAGTGAAAAAATAGATCTTTTTTCGTGACTTGAATGCAATTTTATGTGCGTAAAAATGAGTGCAAAAACTCATTAGTATCTTATGTAAGCTTACTAATATGAATATTTAGGCTAGAAATCTAAATAATACTTATTAGCCTTCAATTAATAGTGAAGTTTTTATTTTTTCGGTGTAACTTTTCTTATATTGAAACGTCTTATAATAAAAATTATCGCATGAATACCCTTTTAGAAACCAAAGACGTTTCAAAATATTTTGGTGATTTCAAAGCTTTAGACGCCGTATCCTTACAAGTCCCAAAACACAGTATTTTCGGATTGTTAGGTCCTAATGGAGCTGGAAAAACCACCTTGATTAGAATTATCAATCAAATAACCATGCCAGATTCAGGGTCGGTTTTCTTAGATGGTGAGGCGTTACAGCCCCATCACGTGCAGTATATTGGCTATCTTCCCGAAGAACGTGGGCTGTACAAATCCATGAAAGTTGGAGAGCAAGCTTTGTATTTGGCACAGCTCAAAGGCTTGTCCTATTCAGAAGCCAAAAAACGCTTAAAATACTGGTTTGATAAATTAGAAATTGGACACTGGTGGGATAAAAAAATTGAAGAGCTTTCTAAAGGAATGGCACAAAAAATTCAGTTTGTAGTAACCGTTTTACACCAGCCTAAATTACTCATTTTTGATGAGCCATTCTCTGGGTTTGATCCTATCAATGCGAACCTTATTAAAGACGAAATTTTACAACTCCGCGATGAAGGTGCCACCGTAATTTTCTCAACCCACCGTATGGAATCTGTGGAAGAACTTTGCGATCATATTGCTTTAATTCATGAGTCTGAAAAGATATTAGACGGTAAGCTCAATGACATCAAACGTACCTACAAAACAAATACTTTTGAAGTTGGATTGTGGTCTGACAACAATCAGGCTTTACAACACACTTTAGAAGCAAAATTTAAAGTGTCGCCAGCAGATTTCAATTCGTTAAATGACGAGTTAAAGCTTAATATATCTTTAGGTTCCGAAGGGACTTCTAATGATTTATTAGGATTTTTAAGCTCGCAAGCTCAAGTGCTCCATTTCAAGGAGTTAATTCCAAATGCGAGTGATATTTTTATTCAAACCATTCAAAATAACAAGTCATGAATCACCTTCCTTTAATTATCAAACGTGAGTACATGACGAAAGTCAGGAATAAATCGTTCATCTTAATGACATTTTTGACCCCTATTATAATGATTTGCTTATTTTTATTTGTAGGTTATTTATCGAATATCAATAACGAAACCTTACGCACAATCTATGTTTTAGACGAAATGGGTAACGTCTCTGAAGTCTTTGAAACTAGTGAACATACAATTTATAATCACCTTTCAGGAGTTGATCTAGAAACTGCCAAAACACTGGCTAATCAAGAAAACGCCTACGGCTTACTTCATATTCCAAAAATGGCTATTGAGACCGTCTCTAATTCTATTAAATTTTACTCAGAAGAATCTCCGTCATTATCGTTAATATCTTCTTTGGAGTCAAAAATAGAATCTAAACTCTCCAAACTCAAGTTGCAAAGCGAAGGGGTTGATTTAGCACTCATTGAAGCCTCTAAAATGGTTGTAGATATCAACCAAGAAAGTTTTGAAGGTGTCAAAACATCTAAGGTGGGGAGTGTTATGAAACTAATATTTGGAGGCCTAGCTGGGTATTTATTGTTTATGTTTATCATAGTATATGGCAATATGATCATGCGCAGTGTTATCGAAGAAAAAACCAGTCGAATTATTGAAGTTATAATATCCTCGGTGAAACCCATCCAACTGATGTTAGGTAAAATTATTGGAACGTCTTTGGCTGGCATAACACAATTTACAATTTGGCTTGTTTTAGGGGGTGTAATTATGTTTGCAGCTTCGGCTATTTTTGGTTTTGAAATGTCACAAACGCCACAACAGGAACTGGTAAATCAAACACTTCAAAACCCTGAATCAATCGACAAAGTTCAATTGGTAATCAATGAATTTTATAGCTTACCTATCGCCAACTTAGCCATTGCCTTCATTCTATTTTTTATTGGCGGCTTCCTGTTGTTTAGCTCCTTATATGCAGCTATTGGCGCAGCTGTCGATAACGAAACAGATACTCAACAATTTATGTTGCCTATAATTTTGCCTTTAATTTTAGCAATTTATGTAGGTGTATTTACGGTAATCGAAGATCCGCATGGTACCATTTCAACTGTTTTCTCTTTTATTCCATTTACATCTCCCGTAGTGATGCTAATGCGTATTCCGTTTGGCGTTCCCTTATGGCAACAGCTAGTGTCCTTTTTGATTCTTATGGTTACGTTTGTGTTTATAGTATGGTTTGCAGCAAAAATATACCGTGTTGGAATTTTAATGCATGGCAAAAAACCAACTTATAGAGAACTTTTTAAATGGTTGAAATATTAAGTTTAAAAATGCGTTACTTTTACATTAAAAACATACTGAATGTCTAGAATTTTAATCATTGAAGATGAAGCCTCGATTCGTCGTGTACTCGTAAAAATACTTACAGAAGAGAACAATCAATATCAGGTCTCTGAAGCGGAAGATGGCTTAATGGGAACCGAAATGATCAAAAAAGAAGATTTTGATTTGGTGTTATGTGACATTAAAATGCCCAAAATGGACGGCGTTGAAGTTTTGGAAGCGATCAAAAAAATCAAGCCCGAAATTCCTATGGTGATGATTTCTGGACATGGAGATTTAGACACCGCTGTGAATACTATGCGGATGGGTGCTTTTGATTACATTTCAAAACCACCGGATTTAAACCGCTTATTGAACACGATTAGAAACGCACTCGACCGTAAACAGTTGGTTGTCGAAAATACACGTCTAAAACGGAAAGTCAGCAAGCAGTATGAGATGGTTGGCAACAGTCCAGAAATAGAGGCTATAAAATCTATTATAGACAAAGTAGCCCCAACAGAAGCGCGGGTGTTAGTGACGGGGCCTAACGGAACAGGGAAAGAGTTGGTAGCGCATTGGTTACATCAAAAAAGTGAGCGTTCTAAAGGGCCAATGATCGAGGTCAATTGTGCAGCTATTCCGAGCGAACTTATAGAAAGTGAGTTGTTTGGTCATATAAAAGGTGCATTTACGAGCGCTCATAAAGACCGTGCAGGAAAATTTGAAGCGGCTAATGGCGGAAGTATCTTTTTAGATGAAGTAGGGGATATGAGTCTGTCTGCACAAGCAAAAGTTTTGCGCGCCTTACAGGAAAGCCGTATTCAACGTGTTGGGAGTGATAAAGACATTAAAGTCGATGTTCGTGTCATTGCAGCCACCAATAAAAACCTTAAAACAGAAATAGCCGAAGGTCGTTTTCGAGAAGATTTGTACCATAGACTTGCAGTAATATTGATTAAAGTGCCGCCACTAAACGACCGCCGCGATGATATTCCAGTTTTAGTAGATCATTTTGCTCATAAAATTGCTTCAGAACAAGGTACTGCAAAAAAGCAATTTTCTGCTGCAGCGCTTAAATTGCTTCAGGCTTACGATTGGACAGGAAATATTAGAGAACTAAGAAATGTTGTTGAAAGACTAATTATTCTTGGTGGTGCGGAAGTAACTGAAAGCGATGTAAAAGCTTTTGCAAGCAAATAAACGAAGTATACTTTGATTTAATACTCTATAGATGTTGTTTTAACACTTAAAAATCACTACATATGAAATACCTTTTACTCATTATTTTTGGATTTCTAGTATTAGGATTAAACGCACAATCCGATGCAGATAACATCAAAACCATCTACAAAAATGCCTTAACAAATGGTCAAAGTTACCAATGGTTAGACTATCTGTCCAACGAAATTGGTGGCCGATTGTCAGGTTCTTTAAATGCGGAATTAGCTGTTGCATATACCAAAACCGAATTGGAAAACTTAGGGCTTGATAGCGTCTGGTTGCAACCAGTTATGGTTCCAAAGTGGGTTCGTGGTACTCCAGAGTTTGCCTACATTGAAACCGCACCTGGCAAAACGATTCCAGTAAATATATGTGCTTTAGGAGGCTCGGTTTCCACACCCCTTCAAGGTACAAAAGCAGAAGTGATCGAAGTGCAAGGGATAGAAGAATTGAAAGCCTTAGATCGAAGTCAAGTAGAAGGTAAAATCGTGTTTTTTAACCGCCCAATGCAAGCAGATTTAATACATACTTTTGAGGCCTATGGCGGCTGTGTTGATCAACGCTACAATGGGGCAGCAGAAGCAGGTAAACTTGGCGCTGTTGCTATGATAGTGCGTTCTATGAACTTAAGGCTAGATGATCTTCCGCATACAGGAGCGATGTCTTATGGAGATACACCAGTATCTCAACGCATTTCTTCGTCTGCAATTAGCACTAATGATGCTGAGATGTTAAGTGGGATGTTAAAAATAGATTCAAGCCTTAAGTTATATATCAAACAAAGTTGTCGCCAATTAGGAGATGTGCAATCTTACAATGTAATTGGTGAGATAACAGGTTCTCACTTTCCAAATGAAATCATCACTGTTGGTGGTCATCTCGATTCATGGGATTTAGGCGATGGTTCTCATGATGATGGGGCGGGTTGTGTGCAGTCGATGGATGTTCTTCGCTTGTTAAAAATTTCTGGGATTCAACCCAAACGCACCCTTAGAGTAGTGTTGTTTATGAATGAAGAAAATGGTTTAAGAGGCGGAAAAGCTTATGCAAAAGAAGCAAATCGAAAAGGTGAAAACCATATTTTTGCGCTTGAAAGTGACTCTGGAGGATTTACCCCTCGCGGTTTTACATTTGATGGGCCTGATTATAAAATTAATCAAATCATGCAATGGAAGCCTTTGTTTGAACCCTATTTGATTCATTACTTCAAAAAAGGAGGAAGTGGTGCAGACATTGGACCTTTGAAAAAAAGTACAAATGTTCTAGCGGGATTACGCCCCGATTCGCAACGCTATTTTGATCACCACCATGCAGCAAATGACACTTTTGATGCCGTGAATAAACGCGAGTTAGAACTCGGTGCAGCCACGATGACATCTTTAGTATATCTCATCGATAAGTATGGATTTAATTCTATTGAAAAAACTCCAGAACTTAAAGACTGAAATTACTTGATGAGTTGAAAGATGTATCCAAATGAAATATTTCTTTGAAAAAAGAAAAAATCTTGCGAAGCAGAGTCCGCTGAGGAAGTTGTAGTTCGAATGTTTGGCATAGTGAAATACCCTGCTTTAAGTTCCGCTTGAACAAAAAAGTGATTAAACAGCGTTAGGTTTACACCACCTTTTAAAGATAATCCAAAACCTGACAAGTGATATGCGTCATACCGTTCTTTAGACATCAGAGTCGTGTTTGTTTTAGGGTACAAAACGCCTACACCAACCGATTCTAAAACATTTAACTGAATTTTTTTAGAGTTCCATTGTAGATGATCACCAAGATTATCAACTCTAGAAAGTTCAACATTAACATAGTTGAGGCCATCGGTATGTTCAAATTCTAAAAAATCTTCATCAATATATATTGGGGCATTGTGATATACACCATTAAATTCTGAGTCTGGAGTTTTTAGATCTATATAACCATCAATAGTTGCAAATTGTTGAGACACCATAACATATTTCATGTGATCTACACCTATTGAAATATTCCAATGGTCATGAAAATAATAGCCTATCCGACCCACTGTCTGTGGAATAGAGATGTTTGTTGGATTCATATATACGTCAGCATCCCATTGTGTTTGACGATCTTTGGCTGCAACATTATAAAGTGTAAAATTATAATCATCTCCCTTAAAGGTCAGGTCTGAATAGCTGTATTGGGATTTGTTCCATCCCCAGTAAAAGTAAAATTTACCTTTGTTTTTTGTTTTAAGATCAATTTCAGTTATTGGTGACGTTATAGTTGTTTCTTGAGAATATACTTCTGTGCTTATTCCAATAAATAAGCAAACGATTAGTGCCTTGTACATAGGATTTAAAGAGAATTAATAGTGCGTCTTATCGCTGTTAAATTGGTTAATAGTTTTTCTAAATGATCCAAATGAAGCATATTAGCGCCATCACTTTTTGCATTCGCAGGATCAAAATGAGTTTCAATGAATAAACCATCAACATTGTTTACGATACCAGCTCGGGCAATGGTTTCAATCCTATCTGGACGACCACCAGTAACTCCACTGCTTTGATTGGGTTGTTGTAGGGAGTGTGTTACATCTAGAACTGTTGGTGCAAAAGCACGCATTGTTGGAATTCCACGAAAATCAACAATCATATCTTGATAGCCAAACATAGTTCCACGATCTGTAATCCATGCGTTTTCGTTTCCAGCATCGTTCACTTTTTGAACAGCATGTTTCATGGCTTCAGGGCTCATAAATTGTCCCTTTTTTAAATTGACTACTTTTCCGGTTTGAGCTGCCGCAACTACAAGATCGGTTTGTCTTACTAAAAATGCAGGAATTTGTAGGACATCTACATATTGTGCTGCTAAGGCAGCATCTGAAACTTCATGAATATCGGTGACTGTAGGAATGTCAAAAGTTTCAGAGACTTTTCTTAAAATCTTCAACGCTTTTTCATCACCAATGCCTGTAAAACTGTCAATTCTACTGCGATTTGCTTTTTTAAAACTGCCTTTAAAAATGTAAGGAATTTTTAAAGTTTCCGTAATTGCGCATACTTTTTCTGCAATTTGAAGTGCCATTGTTTCGCCTTCTATCGCACAGGGTCCTGCCAATAAGAAAAAATTATCAGATTTGGCATGCTTTAATTTTGGAATATCCTGAAGATTCATAGATGTAAATTTAAGTTGCAAATATAATCAAAATTAAAAGGTGTTATAAAATTAATATGCAGTGCAAAAGTCAGAAAATTAAATGTAACTTTGCACGCTTAAAACAAGGCACTTATGGCTACTGTAAAAAACATCGCAATCATTGCACACGTCGATCACGGAAAAACAACCTTGGTGGATAAAATTATGTATCACTGTCAACTGTTTCGTGAAAACCAAAATACTGGTGATCTAATTTTAGATAATAACGATCTAGAACGTGAAAGAGGAATTACAATTACTTCAAAAAATGTGTCTGTAATTTATAAAGATACCAAAATCAATATTATTGATACGCCTGGTCACGCTGATTTTGGCGGTGAAGTAGAACGTGTATTAAATATGGCTGATGGTGTGTTGTTGTTAGTGGATGCTTTTGAAGGCCCAATGCCGCAAACCCGCTTTGTATTACAAAAAGCTATTGACTTAGGCCTAAAACCTTGTGTGGTAGTGAACAAAGTAGACAAAGAAAACTGTACGCCAGACGAGGTACATGAAAAAGTGTTTGACTTGATGTTTGAACTTGGTGCCGAGGAATGGCAATTAGATTTTCCAACAGTCTATGGTTCAGCCAAAAACAACTGGATGAACTGGGATTGGAAGGAAGAAATCGACAATATTGAGCCATTATTAGATATGGTGATTGAGCATATTCCATCGCCAAAAATTCCTGAAGGTAATACTCAGATGTTAATTACGTCTTTAGATTTTTCTTCGTTTACAGGTCGTATCGCCATTGGAAGATTGACGCGTGGAAGCTTGAAAACAGGGCAGCAAATTTCGTTGGTCAAACGAGATGGAAGCATTGTAAAATCTAAAATAAAAGAACTTCATGTTTTTGAAGGCTTAGGAAGAAAAAAGATTGATGAGGTCCAAACAGGAGATATTTGTGCTATTGTCGGATTAGAAGGTTTCGAAATTGGGGATACTGTTGCTGATTTTGAAAATCCAGAAGGTCTAAAAACAATTGCTATTGATGAGCCAACAATGAGTATGTTGTTTACAATTAATGATTCTCCATTTTTTGGAAAAGACGGTAAATTTGTAACGTCTAGACATATTAAAGAGCGCCTAGATAAAGAATTAGAAAAGAATTTAGCATTACGCGTGAATGCAACAGATAGTGCCGATAAATTCATGGTATTTGGTAGAGGTGTTTTACACTTGTCTGTTTTAATTGAAACGATGCGTCGTGAAGGTTATGAATTGCAAATTGGACAGCCGCAAGTAATCATCAAAGTTATTGATGGTGTAAAATGTGAACCTGTAGAGGAAATGACGATTGATTTACCTGAAGCAGTTTCAGGAAAAGCCATTGAAATGGTAACCATGCGTAAAGGTGAAATGCTGAGTATGGAAGCCAAAGGCGACCGTATGGTATGTGAGTTTGTCATTCCTTCCAGAGGGATTATTGGGATGCGTAATCAGCTCTTAACTGCGACTGCTGGTGAGGCGATTATGGCCCATAGATTTAAAGAATACCAACCGCTTAAAGGGGGAATCCCAGAACGTCAGAATGGCTCTCTAGTTTCAATGGAATTGGGACAAGCAATTCCATATTCTATTGACAAATTACAAGATAGAGGTAGATTTTTTGTTGATCCGGGTGAAAGTATTTATGAAGGTCAGGTAATCGGAGAAAATTCTCGTGGTGACGATATGGCTATAAATATTACAAAAACGAAAAAGTTAAGTAATGTCCGAAGTTCTGGAGCCGATGATAAAGCCAAAATTGTTCCAGCAATTAAATTCTCTCTAGAGGAAGCTTTAGAATACATTCAAAAAGATGAGTACGTAGAAGTGACACCAAAATCATTAAGATTACGTAAAATATACCTTACGGAGGTTGAACGAAAGCGTAATAAAATTATATAATGGATTTTTTAGAAATCAACACAACTGAACTGGTTGGATATCTAGCAATGGTGGTATTGTTGCTGTCTTTTTTGATGAAAGATATACGTCGTTTAAGAACGCTAAACAGTATAGCTTGTGCTTTGTTTGTTGCTTATGGTTTTATGTTAGCGACCTCTTGGCCAATCGTAATATCTAATGCTGCAATTTTTTGTGTGAACCTATATTACCTATTTTTGAAGAAAAAGTAGTATTTTCACAGGGCTAACAAACGAGATATTTAGTAAATAAGTGACTTAATTAGTTAAGTCTTCCTCCAATGTTAGTTTTGAGTATTACATTAATGGTTCTAATGAATAAAATTGAAGTTACCTAAAATCATAAGTAATAATTTAATTCTTAAGATAACCTCGCTGAATTCATTGGTTGTGGGTGCTCGACTATTAATATCTTTAGTCGTTCAGAATTTATTAGCTCAGTATACCGGCCAAGCAGGGATTGCGAAGGTTGGGCAGTTGCGAAATATTTCTTCGATGCTTATGAGTCTAACATCTTTAGGAACCTTCAATGGTGTTGTGAAGTATGTTTCAGAATACAAGTCCGATCAAAAAAACTTACTTAAATTATTTTCTACCCTATATGTTTTTAGTTTTACAGCGAGTATCGTAATTTTTTTCATACTATTTTTTTGGGCACCCTATTTTTCTAATAAATTATTTCTTTCAGATACGTATGTGATTGTTTTTAAAGTGATGGCTATTGCGGTTCCTTTTATTTCGATGAATCGAATTTTTAATGGGGTTATAAATGGCATTTCAGACTATAAAAAACACACTAAAATTGAGTTTATTTCTCATTTTCTAGCAGCAGTTTTATTGCTTGTTAGTCTTTATTTTTATTCTTTAAAAGGCGTATTAGTAGCTATTGCACTGATACCAATTATTCAGTTTACGGTTCTAATTTTCATCTTTGGAAAATTACTAAAAGACTATGTTAATTTTAAAGCAATAACTTTTAAAATCCCTTTTTTTAAGCAGCTTTTAGGATTTACGGCGATGTCTTTTGTAGCAACAGTACTCTCAAATTATGTTGAAATAGATATAAGAACACTAATTTTAGATAAAATAAGTGAAGCTGAAGCTGGTTCATGGACAGCTATGAATTCAATTTCTAAAATTTATATGCAATTTTTAATTGCAATTTTTACGCTCTATATTTTACCTAAGTACGCAACTATCAATACCTCATTTGAGTTTAGAATAGAATTAAAGAAAATCTATAAATCATTAGTTCCACTTGTTTTTGCAGGAATGATTTTAATATATCTATTAAGAAACACACTAATCGAACTTATTTTTACAGACGCTTTTTTAGGCATGGCTATTTTATTTAAATGGCAATTAGCAGGTGATTTTGTACGCTTTATTGCCAATGTCTTGTCCTACCAGTTTTTAGCAAAAAAACAAATCAAATATTTTATATATACCCAGTTGATAGGCTTGCTAATGTATGTTATGTTTAGTAGGTGTTTCCTACCTTATTTTGGTACTGAAGGAGTTGTAATGGCTCTTTTTGTGAGTAACTTAGTATATTTAGGGGCAGTACTTTTTACATTAAGAAAGCTTTTTAGTGGACAAAATGTATCCCTTTAGAAATTATAACATTTAATAAATAAAATGACGAATATTAAAATAATAAAACTAATTTTTTATCAATTTTTGATTATTGTATTAGCTGCTTTATTTTTTGAGCTTTTATTTACAGGATTGACCCTTGTTACAGTTTATAACACTATAGAAAACATTATTTTTTCTACGGTATTAATCAGTCCTTTTTTCCTTGTTTCTTGTCGAAAAATTCAAACAGTATATATTACAGCTGCATACCTTATGTTCAGTTTGTCAATATATTTTGAAACTATTTATTACTACTTTTTCGAAGCCTTTTTAAGTGCTTCTTCTTTATTTGTTCTTTTTGATTCAAACAGAACAGAGGCTACCGAGTTCCTTAATTTTTATTTGGATATAAATATTGTGGTTTTTTCTGTTTTAATGTTCTTAATCATATCAATTTCGATTTTTAAATTTAAAACGAATTTGCGTTCATTTAAAAAACAATCAAAACGTCCTATTGTAAAGGTTTTATTTTATGTAGTTATAAGTATTGCATTTTTGAAGTTTTCTAAATTGATCATTTATAATTTACCGTATTTAATTCTAAGATCTTCTGTTAAATATTCAGTAGAGTCTAAAATTCTTGGAACTTATAAGACTAACGCGACTGGAAATTTCTCAAATGTTTCTCGTTTAGAGACTAATGAAGATGAAGTATATGTAATTGTTTTAGGAGAATCTTCTTCGCGTGCACATTTTGGATTGTATGATTATTACAGAGCTACGACTCCAAATTTAAATGCTCTTAAAAATGAATTACAGGTTTATAATGATGTAATTAGCCCACATCCACATTCAATTTCATCAATTACTAAATTGCTCACCCTGGGTAATTTTGAGCATCCAGATAAAATAGGAGAAGGTTCTATTATTCAACTTGCAAACAAAACAGGTTTTGAAACTTTTTGGCTGTCTAACCAGAGGCCTATTGGCATTTATGAGAGTATGGTTACAAAGATAGCATTATCATCTTCAAAAAGTAAATTCTTAACTACGGTTCATGGTGTTCAAAACAAAGTTATGGATGAAAAAATTCTACCAGAGCTTGAAGCATTTTTTAAGGATGATTCATCCTCCAAAAAACTTATTATTGTTCATCTAATGGGGACTCACCTTAGTTATGCAAATAGATACCCAGAAAATTTCAATGTATTTAAAGATGAACCTTTTAGTAATTATAAATCCGAAGAAATTTCTAAAATAATTAATGATTATGATAATGCTATTCGGTATTCAGATTATGTGATTTCTCAAATTATAAAAAAAACAAAAGCACTTAATAAGAAAAGTTTTGTTTTATATTTTTCTGATCATGGTGAAGAATTGTTTAAAGACTTCAATATGGCTGGTCACAATGAAGATATTTCAACCAAGGACATGTATGATGTTCCATTTGTGCTGTGGCAGTCTGATAAATTCAAACAACAAAAACAACTCACTATTGATCTAGATAGACCTTACATGTTAGATGATTTATTTCATAGTTTAGCTGATTTGTTAGATATTTCAGCTCAAGAGGTTGAGGAAGAAAGAAGTCTTTTCAGTGCTAAATTTAAAAATCGAAAAAGAATTATTTTAAAGAACTCTGAATATGACACATATTTTAATTAATTACAAACTCATGGATAGTTTCAAAAATTCATATAAATTTTAAGTATGCAGATCAACCCCAGAAAAAAGATATGTCTTGTCGTGTCGTCTTTGGGAGATGGTGGCGCCGAAAAATCCTCTGGAGCGTTATCAATACTTTTACATGGAATGGGCTATGAGGTTCATGTTATTAGTATCCTAAATCGTATAGATTATGATTATAAAGGAACCTTACTAAATTTGGGTGAGTTAAAAGATAAGGACGATTCTTTTTTTGGAAAACTAAAACGTTTCACGGTTTTTTTTAATTATTTAAGGTTACAAAAGTTTGACTTTATTATTGATAGTAGATCCAGACCAAGTTTAGTTAAACAATTTATAATCAATAAAGTACTCTATGTTAATGAAAATGTTATTTTTATAATACACAGTTTTTTTCTAAATCATTATATTCCATCAAATAAGTTATTCGCCAGACTATTATACGCTAATGCATTTAAAGTTGTTACGGTATCTAAGGCTATCCAGGAAAAGTTAGTTAGAAAGTTTAGTTTTAAAAATGTCAATATTATATACAATTCAGTTCTTGAGGACAAAACACTTTTGACTCTTGATAATGTATTGGTTCCAGATAAATTCATGTTGTTTTTTGGTCGATTAGATGATGATGTCAAGAATTTAACTTTACTAATAGAAAGCTATAAGCTTTCAAATTTAATTGATAATAATGTTAAGCTTGTCATATTGGGAGATGGAAAAGATAAAACTATGCTCGAACAGAAAGTGAGATCTATGAATTTATCTGAACAAATTGTGTTTATGCCTTACACCCAAAACCCGTATTCAATAGTGAGGAAAGCCTTGTGTACACTACTCACGAGTAAGTACGAAGGTTTGCCTACTGTGCTGATAGAAAGTTTGTCTTTAGGAGTTCCTGTTATTTCGGTAGATTGTGAATCGGGGCCTTCAGAAATCATTAACAATGAACATAATGGACTTTTAATCGAGAATTATCAACCAGATTTATTTGCAAACGCGATGAATCGTTTTGTTTATGATGATAAACTTTATAAGCATTGTAAAAAAAACGCAAAAGAAAGTGTTCAAAAATTTTCAATGGAAAACATTTCTAGTGATTGGAAAAACATCTTGGAAACACCTTCTAAACAGTATCCTATTTAAACGGCGTTAAATAAATATTTAATCGCAACAAAAGAAATTGAACTTTTTTGAAAAGACGAATAACCACAGCAGGTGTGTTTAATAAAATAAGCTGTTTTGTGTTCAGATTTAAGATATCTATCTCTTTTTTTAATCTTAAAAAAGCACTTAAATCGCCTGCTAATTTTCTTTCAATGGCAACAGAAAATCGATTCAAATCCATATATTTTTTGAACGATTTACTCTTACTACCTAAGTTTTTGAAATTTTCAAATAGTTTCATTCTATCACTACGGTTAGACGAATATGACAAATGCTGTTGAGGATCCAAAATAATTTTATTTGCACTGGAAATAGCAGAAAATGCTATGGATTTTTTGAGTGCAATTCGTACCCATAAATCGGTATCTTGACCTGAGCGCATATCTTCATCGAAGTCTCCAATGTTTTCAAACGTATTTTTAGGAATCATAACCGCAGATGTCCAAGCAATACTGTCTATGATTGATGCTAAGAAATAATCTTCAATAACTCCAAAATGATCAGAAGACACCCCATTGAAATGAGCCTTCATTTTTTTGCCATTAAAAAATTGTTTGTGATAAGCGGTCGCATACAATCCACAATGCGGGAAATTCGTATATAACTTATATAGGTTTTCCAAGTGGGTTGGTTCCCATTGGTCATCACCATCTAATAGAGCAATCAAATCAGAGTTTGCTTTAGATATTGCAAAGTTTCTGGCATGAGAAACCCCTTTATTTTTGGTAGTATAAAGTATAATTCGATTATCATCGAAAGAATTTACGACTTCAACACTCTTATCCGTAGAGCCATCATTGATAATAATAATTTCATAATCTGAGAACGTTTGATTCAATACACTTAAGAGTGTTGCTTCGATGAAATGCTCTTTGTTGTATAACGGAATGATTACGGATATTAAAGGCATTTAGTTGTTCTCTATGTTACTGCTAAAATGATACATCTTATAGAAATCTAAAACAACAAATGATACTTTTGTGTGTATTAAAATCCATCTAAGTAAAGGGTTTAAAATCCAGCCTTTGAGGCGTACAATTCCTACAAGTTTTAGTTTTGATAAAAGTTCAAAGTTCTGTATTAGTTTACTTTGATTGCTCGATATTAAACCAGAGTCGTAAAGTTGTCTTAGTGTCTTAGCAGCACTCTTGTATTTTAATAAAAAAGTAGAATTATCTTCAATTCCATAATGGTCAGTGTAGTTGTCCAAATGCTTTACGTTAATCTTTTGATTTTCTAAATTTCTACTAAATGCTAAATCTAACCCATAGCGATTATCGAGTGTTGTATTAGTTTGTATAAAAGTCGATTTCTGAATAAGCATGTTTCCAGAATAGATATTTCTATAGGGAATTTTGTTCCGCTCCGCAGCTAATTTGTATTCTCTTTTAACGCCATATCGGTATCTTAAACGGTCTTTGTGGTCGTAATTTTCCGGATAAGAATAGCCACCAAAATAAGCGCTTTCATTCCTGTCTTTAGAAATTTCTGCGATGTATGTTTTGATATAATTTTTATCTTTTGGAAGCATGTCAGCATCAATAAATAACAGCCAAGGATAACGTGCTTTTGAAGTCAGTAGATGTCGAGTTGACGTTCGTCCCATAGATTTATCATTATTATGTAAATAGGTAAATTTATTCTCAGACAGAAAAGCAGTGCTAATGACAGCTGTATTAGAAAAATCATCTCCAATAATAATTTCAAATTCAATATTGCAAGCCGTGGATTGTGCATGAAGTTCATGCACTAATGCTTCTACATTATAATTATAAGTTGGAATAAGTATAGATAGCATTCTTAATTTTTTCGTTGTACAACCTCAAAAACTTTAGTATCCTCACATTTGAGTGTTTTACTTGGGTATTTTAAAATCAATGCATAATCGTGAGTCGCCATAAAAATAGTATGTCCTTTTTTATTGAGATCCAAAAGAACTTCCATAACCTCCATACTTGTTTGAGGATCTAGATTTCCTGTAGGCTCATCCGCCAAAATTAATTTAGGATCGTTAAGCAAGGCTCTAGCAATTGCCACGCGTTGCTGTTCTCCACCAGAAAGTTCATAGGGGAATTTCTGACCTTTAGCCTGCATATTCACTTTTGTGAGTACAGATTCAATTTTGGCTTTAATCAAGGTTTTATCTTTCCAACCTGTAGCTTTTAGAACAAATTCGAGGTTGCCATTGATGCTGAGTTCGTTTAGAAGTTTAAAGTCTTGAAACACAACACCCAACTTTCGTCTTAGAAAAGGAATGTCTTTTTCTTTCAGAGTTTTTAAATCAAATTCAACAATAGATCCTGCGCCATTAGTTAATTTTAAATCCCCATAAAGCGTTTTTAGAAAACTACTTTTTCCAGATCCTGTTTTGCCAATCAAGTATACAAAATCACCTTCTTTAACATCTACGTTGACGTCGCTCAAGACTAAATTGTCGTTTTGAAAAATGGAAACATTTTCTAATTTTAATACCGAATCTGACATGTATCTTTCCTAATAATTAATTTCTATAAAAGTATTACTATTTGATTTAATTATCAAATATCACTTACATTAAACAGTCTTCATGTGTTTATATTTTAATGTACTTATAATTTAGCCATTTTTTTTCCGTTATCAACTTGATATATTTATCTTTGAATGTAATAAAACGCTTTCAGTATATGGCCTCCATAAAATGTATAATTCAACTTATTTTTGTGTGTTTCTTCTGTGCTGGATTTGCTCAGAATTCGGCTATTTATTCTAGTGACGATGTTAAGTATCAATCGGCTTTAGCGCTCTATAATGCCCAACAATACCAGTCTGCTCAATTACTTTTTAAATCTGTCGCTTCAAACGCTTCAGATCAGTTATTGGAATCCAATGCCGCTTACTACAATGCAAATTGTGCCGTGCGCCTCAATCAACCCAATGCAGAACAACTTGTAGAATCTTTTGTGGCAGGTTACCCCTCAAGTGTAAAACGAAATTCTGCTTTTTTTGAAGTTGCTACGTATTATTTTGAAAACGCTAAATATTCCTATGCTCGAAAATGGTTCGACAAAGTTGAGCCGTCATCTCTTTCAAATTTGAACCTCGAGCCGTTTTATTTTAAGTATGGGTATTGTCTTTATGCTACTAAAAATTTTAAAGCTTCTAAATCGTATTTTAAAAAAGTTGAAACCTCTAAAGCTTACGGTTCACAAGCTAAATATTACATTGGTTTTATGGCGTATGAAGGGGATGATTATGATCAGGCATCTGCTTATTTTGATCAAGTAGAAAATTCAGAAGCCTACAAAGATAATTTATCCTATTTCCAAGCTGATTTAAATTTTAAATTGGGAAAGTTTGCCAAAGCCATTGAATTAGCAAAGGCACAACTAGAAAAAAGAAGCGCAAAAGAGCACTCACAACTTTCCAAAATTATTGGCGAGAGCTATTTTAATCTTCAAAACTATGCGGAAGCTATTCCGTTTTTGAAGGCTTATAAAGGCGAAAGAGGCCGCTGGAATCATACCGATTTTTATCAATTGGGATATGCATACTATAAACAAAACGACTATCAAAAGGCGATTAACGAATTTAATAAAATAATAGAGGGGTCCAATGCGATTGCGCAAAATGCGTATTACCATTTAGCCGAGAGTTATATAAACTTAGATAAAAAACAAGAAGCACTCAATGCGTTTAAAAATGCTTCTGAAATGAATTTTAATCTCAACATCAAAGAAGACGCATGGTTGAATTATGCCAAACTTAGCTACGATATTGGAAATCCATACCAGTCCACACCTGAAGTGCTTACGTTTTTTTTAGAACTTTATCCAAAATCGCCTTTTAAAATAGAAATAGAATCGCTATTAATCGATTCTTATATCAGTTCAAATAATTTTAAAGAAGCTCTTGAATTATTAGAAAACAAATCCCGTTCCTTTCATAAAGAGGCCTATCAAAAAGTGACATTTTATAGAGGTTTAGAACTGTACAATACTGCGAATTATGTCGAGGCGAAAAAGCAGTTCGATAACTCGTTGTCAAGTTCAATTGACCCAACGTTCAAAGCTAGAGCAACCTATTGGAAAGCCGAAACAGCCTATCAGTTATCTAATTATAAAGCAGCTCTAGACGGATTTAGAGACTTCAAAAATAGGCGTTTCAATAACCAGTTAGATGAATTTATAAATCTAGACTACAACCTAGCCTACACCTACTATAAACTGAAAGCGTACGCACTAGCTATTACATCGTTTCAGGCGTTTATAGCCACACAACCTAAAAACTTAGTTGTATTGAATGATGCATTTTTGAGACTTGGAGACTCCTACTTTGTGACCACTCAGTACAGTCCCGCAATAGATGCTTATAAAGAGGCTTTGAAATTAGCTAAAATTGAATCCGATTACGCGACCTTTCAAATTGCTGTCAGTAACGGGTATTTAGGCAAGACTTCAGAAAAAATTTCAGGATTAAGAACAGTAATGTCCTTTAAAACATCGCGTTTAAAAGATCAAGCTCTTTTTGAATTAGCAAATACGTATGTAAATCAAGACGATCCGCAAAAAGCACTTCCATACTATAGTCAACTAATTAGTGATTTTCCGTCTAGTATTTTGGTATCTAAAGCCTTATTGCGAAAAGGATTAATATTATATAATCTAGGGGATTTACAATTAGCCCTACAAAATTTAAATGTGGTAGCCGTTAATTATCCATCCACACCCGAAGCCTTTCAAGCCATCAGTACCTCGCGCTCTATTTATATCGATCTAGGTCAGGTTGAAGCTTATGCAGATTGGGTAAAAACACTGGACTATGCTGGTATAACTGACAGTGAACTTGATGAAGCGACTTATGAAGCTGCTGAAAAACACTATTTAGAGGCTAAAAAGGCTAAAGCTATCGATTTATTTAATGATTATCTCGCACGATTTCCAAAAGGTTCTCAACGCCTAAAGGCACATTTCTATCTCGCAGAATTGTATTATAAGGAGAGTTTGACTGAAAATGCGCTCCCGCACTACAGGGATGTTTGTGAGCAACCAACCAATGAATTTACAGAGTCAGCGCTGTTAAAAGTATCAGAAATACTATTAGACTCTAAAACATATCAAGAGGCATTAGTATACTTATCTCGATTAGAATTAGAAGCAAGAAATCCACAAAATAGATTATATGCGCAATCCAACTTAATGAAGGTGTTTTTTCAGTTAGAAAATTATGATGCGGCCATTCGCTATGCTGAAGTTATTCTCAACAATTCTAAAACGGATACGTATATCAAGAGTGATGCTTACATTATCAGTGCCCGTGCTGCTATGAAAACCAGTAATGAAACCAAAGCCCGTGAAGCTTATGCAAAAGTAAAATCCTTAGCCAGTGGAGAAATGGGAGCAGAAGCGCAGTATTTCGAAGCCTATTTTCACAATGATGATGGTGCCTATGAAGCTTCTAACGCAAGTGTTCAAATATTGATTAAAAACTTTTCGAGTTATAAATATTATGCCTCCAAAGGATTGGTTGTTATGGCCAAGAATTTCCGAGCTCTTGAAGATGACTTTCAAGCGACTTATATTTTAGAAAATGTGATTCAAAATTTCGCTGAATTTGAGGAAGTTATAAACGAAGCAAAATTAGAATTAGAACAAATTAAATCAGAAGCTGCAAAAACAAATTCATCTCTTGAAGTCGAAACAGAAAATGAAAACTAACACTATGAATATTAGAATAAAAACTAGCGTTTATTTAGTAGCTGCTTTAATGCTGAGTGTTCAAGTAAATCAACTCCGTGCTCAAACCCCACAATCGCGTTCTCAAGATTCCATTGCAACACAAGTTGTGAATATAGTGAAACCCTATACCCCAAAAATATCAGATGCATTTAAAATGAAACAAACTCCAAGTTTGGAGCGAACGGAGACAACTCAAAAACCTGTGACCTATACCATTTTTTCCATTCCAGTCGCCTCAACCTTTACGCCGGCAAAAAGTAATTCGGTTCGTTTAAGGCTCTCCAAAAAAGAAAAATTATTTCAAAACTACGCCATTTTAGGATTAGGAAATTATGGAACCGCATTAGGAAATGTATTCCTTAACCATAAACTTGGTAGAGGGGAAAATCTAGGAGCTTCAATTGAACATTACTCCTCACAAGGCGGGATCGATGGGCTACAACTTGATGATAATTTTTCAAATAGTTCGGTTCAAGTTAATTATGCAAAACGTTTAAAAACGCTAGTTTGGAATTCGGATGTGTCCTATAAACAACTTGCCGTCAATTGGTATGGAATTCCTTTTGAAGCTATAGAACCTATCGATCCAAAACAAGTGTATTCTACAGTTAAATTAGGTAGTGATATTCAGTTTACAGAAGGCGTTTTTCAAAGTGCTAAATTGCAGTTGCAACGATTTTCTGATACCTATGATTCTCAAGAATACCATTTGAAAGCAGCATCAAATATCCAAATCAATATTTTTGAAAACCCTATTAATACACTACTTAAAGTCGATTATTTAAAAGGAGAATTTTCTAAAAACTATGCTACGTCACAAGCTCAGACTTATGGAAATATTCAGTTTTCTCTAGCTCCAACATATCAATATCTAAAGGGTGATCTTTCAGTTTCTGTTGGATTTAAGGCGTATTATGCGATGGATTCCGAACAAAACAAAAATGACTTTTATATCTATCCTAATATTGAAGTAAGTTATGCGGTTGTCAATTCTTTAGTGGTGGCTTATGCTGGAATTAAAGGCGATTTACATCAAAATACATATCATGATTTTGTGCAAGCAAATCCATTTGTGTCTCCAACGCTAGATATTCGTCCAAGTTCGACTCCCTATAATGTGTTTGTAGGGACCAAAGGCAAACTGTCGCAAACTATTGGCTATGATATACAAGGGAGCTTTGCGCGCGAACAAGATAAAGCGCTTTTTAGAACCAATTTTGTAAGCCTAAGAATTCCTAATAATTACAACCGTGGTAATTCGTTTAGAGTTGTATATGATGACGTGGATGTTTTTACAGTTTCAGGCGCCCTAGAAGCTGACATGAGTCAAAAACTGAGTATGCGATTAAAAGGTGCTCTTTATAACTACTCCAGTGATTTAGAACCTAGTGTTTGGAATTTACCAGATTTTGAAGCCTCCCTATTTTTAGAGTATCAACTTTCTGAAAAATTGATGCTGGCGGGGTCTGTATTTTATTTAGGATCTCGACAAGATACTATCAATATGGAAGACGTATTTTTCTCGGAACTCATTACGTCTGAGGTCAAACTCGATGCGTTTATAGATGCAAATGTGCAACTAGATTATGATATTACAAATCAGTTTTCAGCTTTTGTGAAAGTCAATAACATTGCAAATAAGAGCTATAACCGTTGGAGTAATTACCCTGTTCAAGGGCTCCAAATTTTAGGTGGCGCGACTTATAAATTTGATTTTTAATCAACTGTAAGTCTCGCAAGAAAATCGTAATGCGGACCTTTTTCAATTAATTCACATTTTAACCCAACCTGATTACAGGCTATTTTAAGATGCTCGAAATCGAGATACATCCAGCTAAACGTGGCTTCTTTGCCTTTATAGCGCACCGTATAATCAAGTTCTCCATAGTAGGCTTTATTGGTATCCATCCAATATCCACCATCATCGTCCTGATACATGTATTTTATATCCGAGGAATCAATAAGAATTTGACCTTCTGGATTTAGAAGTGTTTTAAGATGATTCAAAACCAAAGGAGTATGTGCCAAAGATTGAAATATCCCCGAACCATTCATCAATAAAAGCAGCGTATCAAAAGTTGCGGTTTCGTTCATCACATCTAATACGTGCGCAGATTTTAAACCCCTTAATTGACAGGCTTTGATGGCGCCTTCAGAAATATCGATAGATTTCACGTTTAACCCTTTCGAAATTAAATGTAAACTGTGACTTCCTGCGCCACATCCGATATCTAAAACATGTCCTTTAGACAGTTTTAATGCCGTTTGTTCTAGTGAAGGCATTTCAGAAAAAGTTCTAAATAAATAGGGGAGAGCTAGAGTGTCTTCCTCTGAGATGCTCGTAGAGGTCACCAGATCTTCCGTGTAATTTCCTTCTTGGTAATCTAAAATTGCTGATCCAAAAACATCGTTCATTGGGGGTGTTTTAAATGGGTTTTGAGCTAAATTTAGGAAGGCTATAATTCCTAATCACGAGTCAAAGATAAGTAAAAGAGACGACCTATGTTTTATAGAGATTATAGTCGTCTATCAAAATCGATTCTTTTCTAATACATTACATTTGTCACATAAACCAACTGCAAAGCGCATAACTTATGGAACAACTCACAAAACTATCTGCGGCATTATCGAGCGCCGTTTGGGGATTACCGCTACTAGTTCTTCTTATTGGTGGGGGGTTGTATTTACTCATCCGTTCTAGATTTGCGACCTTCCGATTATTAGGTCATGCGGTTCAGGTTTTGAGTGGAAAATATGATAACCCCAATGATTATGGGCAAATCAGTCATTTTCAAGCCTTAACCACAGCTTTGTCTTCCACTATTGGTATGGGGAATATTGCTGGAGTTGCAGTGGCGATTTCTATTGGTGGACCAGGTGCTATTTTTTGGATGTGGATTAGTGCAGTCGTTGGGATGTCGACAAAGTTTTTCACGTCAACACTAGCCATCATGTATAGAGGAAAAGACAGTGCTGGCGAAATTCAAGGGGGCCCTATGTATTTTATTACAGAGGGGCTAGGGCGATCTTGGAAGCCTTTGGCTATGATGTTCAGTATATGTGGGTTGGTTGGCGCTTTGCCCGTTTTTAATGTCAATCAATTGACACAAGCGATAAATGATATTTTGCTAATTCCAAATGGTGTTGAGGTAGGGTTTACGTCCAACATAATCATTGGTTTAATATTGGTCACTTTGACCGCTGCAGTTATTCTGGGTGGCATTGGGCGAATCAGTAAAATAGCCTCTAAAATGGTGCCTTCGATGGTGCTGCTTTATTTTGTTTCTGTACTGATTATTTTAGCTGTAAATATTGAAGTCGTGCCTAAATACTTGGCACTAATTTTTACAGATGCTTTTGCAGCAGATAACTTTTCAGGCGATGCTTTTTTTGGAGGTTTAGTAGGAGGGTTGATTTTGTTAGGGGTGAAGCGTGGTGCATTTTCAAACGAAGCTGGAATTGGAACCGCTCCTTTAGCACATGGGGCAGCCAAAACAAATGAACCCGTTCGAGAAGGACTCGTAGCAATGTTAGGGCCTGCAATAGACACTTTATTGGTGTGTACATTAACCGCTTTAGCAATTTTAGTCACGGGAGTTTGGGAAACCTCATCAGGAAATGGTGTAAGTTTAACCGCTGCTGCATTTGCCAATGCCATGCCCGGTTATGGAAACTATCTATTGGTGGTGATTATCGCCGTGTTTAGTATTTCGTCTCTATTTTCATTTTCCTACTATGGAACCAAATGTTTGTCGTTTTTAATAGGTGCCGATAAAAAACACTACTATAATTATTTCTATATCGCCAGTATTATCCTTGGGACCACAGCGTCTTTAGAAATGATGATTAATCTGATTGATAGTGCATTTGCGCTGATGGCGATTCCTACGATGCTATCCACCCTAATTCTTGCCCCTAAAGTAATCAAAGAATTGAAAGCCTATAAAAGCCGTTTAAAAGACCAAAAGTTATAATCAATCACTTTGAACGTTGGGGATACTCAACTATTTATCCTTAGTTTTGCACTATGCAAGACCAATTAAAATCCCTTTCCAAAAAAGTTAAAGAGACACAAAAAGCGCACCGCAACTTTTTTATAAAGCTCCGAAAAAAAACACCCAAAAATCTCGACGCCATCATGGAAAAATTACATGATGATGAGTTTAAAAAGTCAGACTGTCTTCAATGTGCCAACTGCTGTAAAACCACCAGTCCAATTTTCACAAACAAAGATATAGAACGTATTTCGAAATCGTTCAGAATTAAAACACGACAATTTATAGATAACTATCTTAACGTTGATGACGATCAGGATTATGTCCTAAAATCCTCACCATGTACGTTTTTAGCCGATGATAATACATGTACGATTTATGATGTGCGGCCCAAAGCTTGCAAAGAATATCCGCATACGAATCGAAAACGTTTTGAAAAAATTTCAGAGCTAACCTTAAAGAACGTGTCAATCTGTCCTGCAACATTCAATATTGTGGAAGCCTTAAGAGCAAAATTAAAATAACTATATTTATAAAAAATTAACCACAATATGGAGCAGCTTATTCACTATTTTGAGACCATTCCATCGCTACATCGTAGTGCTATTCTCGTTGGTGGGTTAACGTTTTTTTGGCTTTTAGAAGGTGCGTTACCACTGTATAAGTTTGGATATAACAAATGGAAACACGCGTTCCCAAACCTGTTTTTTACGTTTACGACCATTGTCATTAACTTTACTCTAGCCTTTCTATTGCTCAGTTCAGCCGACTGGGTAGTGGTACATGATTTTGGCATCCTCAACTGGCTTCCAGAAATGCCGCTTTGGCTCTATGTCACTCTGGGTGTATTACTGATGGATTTTGTTGGCGCATATTTACCACATTACACAGAGCACAAAGTACCACCATTGTGGATGGTACATTTAGTACACCATTCCGATCATAAAGTTGATACCACGACGGCCAACCGTCACCATCCGTTAGAAAGTGTGATTAGATATGTTTTTACGCTTGCAGGAGTTTTTGCTATTGGTGCTCCCATAGGAATAGTGATGCTATACCAATCGTTGTCTTTAGTGGCTACACAGTTCAGTCATGCCAATATTAAATTGCCTAAAACATTAGATTATATAGTGAGTTTTATTCTTGTATCTCCTGATATGCACAAAATTCACCACCATTACCAATTGCCCTATACAGATGCCAACTATGGCAATATTTTTTCGATTTGGGATCGTCTTCTTGGCACCTATATTTATATGGACCGAGAACGTGTGGTGTATGGTGTGGACACCTTTCCAAATGAAGCTGAAAACAGCTGTTTGAAGTCTTTGCTAAAACAACCATTCCAAGGGTATAGAAAACCTACAACGGATACAGCAGATACGGCGCTCTAAGTCGTTTATAGCGTTCTAAACCAAGTTTCCAACTCGCCCGAATTTGTGTAGCGGTCCACCCAGATTCGATCTGTTCTTGTAGTAATTTTTGACCTGCTAACTTGGTAAAAAAGGGATTAAAAAAATCAGCTTTATTTTTAGTGTTTTGATACGCATCTATTACCCAGTTTAACTCTATTTCAGATAAATCAGAGTGGTTTTTTAAATTCAGTCCCTTACATATTTTAGCTTCGTGAACCGGATATTTGGCGCCCACATTTGGTTTTGGTGTGAATTCATAATCATAGTCAGGATGCGATAGAAAGGGACTTCCAAAAATTTGAAATTGAAGAGCTGTACCACGTCCCATACTCACATTAGTTCCCTCAAATAAACACAAACTCGGATAAAAGTTTATGGCTTTAGCATTGGGAAGGTTTGGTGACGGTTTGATGGGTAGTGCGTATGCGGTCTGATGGGTGTAATTTTCTACTGGAATCACCTTCAAATCACATTGAATGCCATCTGTAAGCCAGCCTTCGCCATTTATCATCATAGCATATTCGCCAACCGTCATGCCGTGTACTATCGGTACAGGATGCACCCCCACAAAACTCGAGTAATTCAAATCTAAAATTGGGCCATCCACATAGTGTCCATTTGGATTTGGACGGTCCAAAACAAGGACTGTAATACCTAACTTGGCGCAAGTTTCCATCATATAATGAAGGGTCGATAAAAACGTATAAAATCGTGCTCCAACATCTTGAACATCAAAAATAATAAGCTCTAAGCCGTCTAAGGCTTGAGCACTTGGTTTTTTATTTGCACCATATAAAGACACAATTGGAACACCACTACCAGCATCAACACCATCTTTGACATATTCTCCTGCATCTGCAGTGCCTCTAAATCCATGTTCAGGAGCAAATACTTTTTTGACAGCGATATTTAGACTTAACAAAGAATCCACTACATGTGTATAGCCATCTTCTTTAAAAATAACTGTAGTTTGATTGGCTACAATTCCGATGTTTTTGTTTTTAAGAAGCGGTAAATAACGTGCTGTCTGTTGCGCTCCAACCCTAATTGGGGTTTGCGCTTGCGTGCTAGATTGGTTTCGGCACGAAAGGAGTGTCAGAACAAATAATAAAACTGTATTTTTGATAAAATTTAAATGCATAATAAATTTTGAATTACGAGTTTTTTTTAGCCAAACGTATTATTGGAAATAAGTCCTATAAAAGTAGTGTATCGGCGCCAATAATAAAAATCGGAATTGCAGCCATTGCAATTAGTACTATTGTGATGCTTATTGCGATTGCAACCGGCATTGGTTTGGAACATAAAATTAGAGATAAAGCTGTAGCTTTTAATGGGCATATTACGATAACCAATTTTGACAGTAACGTATCCGAAGGCGCACAAGTTCCGATTTCTAAATCTCAAGAATTTTATCCAGAGTTTAAGACGGTAAACGGCGTATCTCATGTTCAGGCGGTGGCTACTAAATTTGGGATTATCAGAACCACTACTGATTTTGAAGGTTTGTTTTTAAAAGGGGTAGGCGTAGATTACGATTGGCGTTATTTTGAAGCGTTTTTAGTCGAGGGTCAACTTCCCATTTATACCCAAAACTACAGTAACGAGGTTTTAATTTCAAAATATTTAGCAAACCGTTTAGGCTTTGGTGTTGGCGATAATTTTCAGATGTATTTCATGAAATCAGATTCGAGCAAACCGCCTAGTATTATGAAATATGTTGTTGTTGGTATTTTTAATTCAGGGTTTGAAGACTTAGATAAAACCTATGTTATTGGCGATATTAATCACGTGCAACGTTTGAATAGATGGACCAAAAATCAGGTTGGAAGTTTTGAAGTTTTTATTTCTAATTATAACGATTTAGAGCGCATCGGAAAAGAAGTCTATGCACAAACGCCTTCTACTTTAGATGCCATGACGGTTCAGCAAAAGTATGCCACTATTTTTGAGTGGATCCCGGTATTCACTACCAATATCTATGGCATTATCGGCATTATGATTTTGGTGGGTGCGATTAATATGATTACTGCATTGCTTGTTTTGATTCTTGAGCGCACACAAATGATAGGAATTCTAAAAGCTTTAGGCAGCACTAACTATAGTATTCGAAAATTATTTTTGTACAATGCGTCTTATTTGATTGCCTGCGGTTTGTTTTGGGGTAACCTTATCGGTATTGGAATTTTACTGCTTCAAAAACACTTTCAGTTCCTAAAACTCGATCCATCTGTGTATTATGTCAGCGTAGCGCCAGTGTATCTAGATTGGTCGTATGTGGTTTTGCTTAACCTAATGACTTTTGTGTTGTGTCTATTGATGTTGCTCATTCCCTCTTTTCTAATTAGTAAAATTGTGCCTATAAAGGCCATGAAATTCCAATAAAAAACTTCTGTATCCCAGAGTTGTATCTCGAGAAATTTAATGTATTTTTGTTCTAAATTTATATCATGACGTACGCTGAGAATATTTTAGAAACCATAGGAAATACACCTTTGATTAAAATGAATGTTTTAACTAAGGAATTGCCGTGTTTGGTTTTGGCGAAATATGAAACCTTTAATCCAGGGAATTCTGTAAAGGATCGTATGGCGTTACAAATGATAGAAGATGCTGAGGCCGATGGTCGTTTGCAACCCGGAGGAACAATTATTGAAGGGACTTCAGGAAATACAGGAATGGGTTTGGCATTGGCTGGAATTATCAAAGGCTACAAATGTATTTTTGTATTAGCAGACAAACAATCCAAAGAAAAAATGGATATACTTCGTGCTGTTGGTGCTGAGGTTGTCGTTTGTCCAACTTCTGTAGAGCCAGAAGATCCGCGATCCTATTATTCTGTATCCAAGCGCTTGGCGGAAGAAACACCCAACTCCTGGTATGTGAATCAATATGATAATCCGAGTAATTGTAAAGCTCATTTTTTAAGTACTGGTCCAGAAATATGGGAACAAACCGACGGGAAAATCACCCATTTTGTAGTGGGCGTTGGAACTGGTGGTACAATTTCAGGGGTTGGGAGTTATTTGAAAATGAAAAACCCAAACATCAAAATATGGGGAGTGGACACTTATGGCAGTGTGTTTAAGAAATACCATGAAACAGGTATTTTTGATGAAAATGAAATTTACCCTTATGTCACTGAAGGAATTGGAGAAGATATTCTCCCTTTGAATGTAAACTTTGGAATTATTGATGGATTTACAAAAGTAACGGATAAAGATGGGGCGGTTTACACGCAACGTTTGGCAAAAGAAGAAGGTATGTTTTTAGGGAACTCTGCAGGCTCTGCGATTAAAGGCGTCCTTCAATTGAAAGAACATTTTAAGCCCGACGATGTGGTGGTGGTATTGTTCCATGACCATGGTAGCCGGTATGTGGGTAAAATGTTTAATGACGATTGGATGCGCGAAAAAGGCTATATCGAATAATCCTAACTTGTAGCTACGCTATACCGCTCTTTTTGAGCACTATAAAGCTTTAAAAGTCACCTATTTTTTTTGGAAGTAGGTGATTTTTTATATTTTTAACACTGATTTTGATCCCAAATCTAAATCTTCACAAGCAGCTTAACCGAAGTTTTAGATTGTATTGTATTTGAATTTTAAGAAACACTTGGTAACTAGAGTGGTTCAATATATGCTGTATTTGGATGTATTGAAACACGCCAAACAGTGCGTATCAAGTCGCTATACCGCAAAGTCGTGAGACTTTACCCCCGCTGGTGCGCGATTTTATCGCGTACCACATATACTTAGAATAGTTTATACGATAAATTATGAGAACCACACGAAAGGATTCGTGCGGTAGCGGGGAATTATAAACGCTTAAAGTCGTGAGACTTTGTGCTGCAGGTTTCGGAAATTTGGCAGCTCCAAAACTTTTTTTATCTTAGTAGGATGCAAGAAGACTTCCTACATTACGTCTGGCAGCATAAAAAAATGAGCCTCAAATCATTGCAAACGACTACTCAAGAGCCAATAATTCTAAAGACTGTTGGTTTGCCTAATGTCAATTCTGGCCCTGATTTTTTTAATGCGCAATTAAGTATCGGCATGCAGATGTGGGCTGGTAATGTCGAAATCCACGTGAAATCTTCCGATTGGTATGTGCATCATCACGAGAGAGATACCGCCTATGATAGTGTGATTCTACACGTAGTTTGGGAACATGATATGGAAGTTTATAGAAAGGACAATACGCCAATTCCAACTCTAGAGCTCAACAACTTTGTTTCCCCCCATACCTATAAAAACTATTCAGCCTTATTGAACCAGACCCAAACTTGGATTCCTTGTGAATCTAGCCTTAAAACTGTCGATGAATTTACGGTTAATCATTGGTTAGAACGCTTGTATTTTGAGCGTTTAGAGGTGAAATATAGTGCCATCGAAACTCAACTTCATGATTCTAATCACAATTGGGAAGCCGTTTTGTTTTGGCAACTCGCCAAAAATTTTGGACTTAAAGTCAATGGTGATGCTTTTTTAAGCATAGCAAAATCAATGGCATTTTCAGTGGTTAGGAAATCACAACACAGTATCCACCATCTTGAAGCCTTGTTTTTTGGACAAGCAGGTCTGTTGGAATCCGAAGCTCAAAAATGCATATATTTCGAACTTAAAAATACCTATGAATTCTTGAAACATAAATTTTCGCTTTCAAGAGAAGGAGTCATTCCAGTCCACTTTTTTCGATTGCGTCCGCCAAATTTTCCCACCATTCGATTGGCGCAATTAGCAGGAGTCTATAGTCGGCGTTCAAATTTGTTTTCTAGTATTATTGAAGCCCAATCTCTGGAGCAATTGTATGCCATTTTTGAAGGATCGACTTCTTCGTTTTGGAACACTCACTATACCTTTGAAAAGAGTTCTAAATCATCATCAAAAACACTTACAAAAGCGTTTATAAATTTACTCATTATCAATACCATAGTTCCAATCAAGTTTGCCTTTCATAAATTCAATCGGTATTCAAATCCAGATAATGTCCTAGCGATTATTCGAAACATACCCATGGAACATAATAGTATTGTAGATAAATTTCATTCGTTGTATGCCTTTGGTAAAACTGCCTTAGATTCTCAAGCGTTAATTCAATTGAAACACATGTATTGTTCAAAAAATAAGTGCCTTCAATGCGCTATTGGTAGTGCTATTTTGAATCGAAATTCATAAATTGCAAGATGAAATTATTTTATAAAGGTCTTTTTAATTTGCAAAAATACGGGTTTTACGTGTGTCAACGTATTGCAGACCGTATGGGCATGCGTGCCAAAGTTGTTCGGACCTCTTTTATCTACCTGACATTTATGACCCTAGGTTTTGGATTTGCATTTTATTTATTTCTAGCCTTTTGGATACGAATCAAGGACTTGATTTATACAAAAAGAACCTCTGTTTTTGATATTTAATCTCTATGAATAGCCCTTTTGTAAAACTCTATAAATCAAAAATAAGCACTGCGATTATTTTGTTGATGCTTTTGCTTTTCACGGGAGTTATCGGGTTTAAGATGCTGTCTGATTTTTCTTGGGTTGACGCTTTCTATATGACCGTTATAACCATTACTACTGTAGGTTATGGTGAAGTTCAACCTCTAGACCATGATGCTAAAATATTCACGATATTCTTAATTTTAACAAGTGTTATCATTGTAGGATATGCCCTTAAAATTATTACAGAATATATAATTTCAAAAAATGTTATTTCCGAATTAAAACATAAGAAGATGCAAAAAAAAATTGATGCACTGTCCAATCATATTGTAATATGTGGATATGGAAGAAATGGAAAGCAAGCCGCTAAAAAATTATTAACCCATAACCGTTCTTTTGTTGTTGTAGAATCCAATAAAGATGTAATTGAAAAGTATCAAAATGAAAACACCCACTTTGTTTTTGGAAATGCCAACGACGATGAGGTTCTTGTTGCAGCAGGTATAAAACGAGCAGAGTGCCTAATTTCAGCCTTACCCAACGATTCTGATAATGTTTTTGTAGTACTTTCTGCACGACAAATGAACCAACACATGCGAATAATTAGTCGGGCATCTCACGAAACCACCTATAGTAAACTCAAATTTGCAGGTGCTAATAATGTTATTTTACCAGATAATATTGGTGGTGATCATATGGCGTCTCTTGTCGTTGTACCGGATTTGTTAGAGTTTATAGATAACCTGTCAATTATAGGGAACAAATCGATTAATATTGAGGAGGTTGCGGTTGAAAAGTTATATGACACGTCAAATGTTAAAACCATTCAAGATTTAGATTTACGTAAAAAAACAGGCTGTAATGTCATAGGTTATAAAGATGAAACAGGACATTATACTATAAATCCTGAAGCCAATCAAAAATTAGTTCCAAACTCAAAAGTGATTGTTCTGGGTCGACCAGAACAAATTCAAAATTTGAATAGCACTTATAATATTGATATTAAATAAGTAAAAAAGTAAATAAATATTTAGCGGACAGCAATATTTTAATTACTCATTTATTTTCACCATATTGTTGCCTCGTTTAAAAAAAACCTAAAAATTTTCTATGAAAACATTCATTTATACTACTATAGCTTTGATTTTGCCTTTTATATCTTCTGCTCAAGACAAGGGGCTAGATCAAAAAATTGACGAAGCCTTCCAACCTGTTGCTGATGCCTTTTTTGATGCTATTTTCTTTATAGTTTATGAAGGTGATACGTTTTCAATTCCATTTGTATTGGTTTTATTAGTTGGTAGTGCATTGTTTTTTACTATTTATTTTGGATTTCCAAACATTCGTTATTTTGGAAAAGCAATTAATGTAGTACGCGGAAAATATGACCATCTTGATCATGGTGTTTCTGAAACGATGTACGGTGATTCTACCCCTGGAGGAGATGCCATAGAAACGATCAAAGATGAAAGTGCAGATGGTGAAGTAAGTCATTTTCAAGCGTTAGCAACCGCAGTTTCAGGTACCGTAGGAAACGGAAACATCGCAGGAGTTGCTTTAGCGATTGCTTTAGGTGGACCAGGAGCTACGTTTTGGATGATTGTTTGTGGATTACTTGGAATGTCAACAAAATTTGTAGAATGTACTTTAGGAGTTCAGTTTAGAGATGTGGGTGAAGATGGTACCGTTTATGGCGGACCTATGTATTATATCAGCAAAGGATTAAAATCTAAGGGATTTGCTAGGATTGGTAAAGTGATTGCGGCTATTTTTGCTGTGTTTTGTATTGGAGGATCATTTGGAGGAGGTAATGCTGCTCAGTCCAACCAAGCAACTATTGTTATAAAAGAATTATTCAATTGGGAGAGTACGGCGGCAGGAGCTATTGTGGGCGTTGTATTAGCTGCACTTGTGGGTGTAATTATTATTGGCGGTATCAAACGTATCGCTCAAGTGACTGAAAAAGTAGTACCATTTATGGCTGTTATGTATGTTGTCGCGTGTCTTTATATTATATTCTCTAATTTTAGTTTAGTAGATGATGCCATCAGTCTTATTGTAAGAGAAGCATTTAATCCGACAGCTTTTGGTGTAGGGTCTATAATTGGAGTAGTAATTGTAGGTTTTCAACGCGCTGCATTTTCAAATGAAGCCGGAGCTGGTTCAGCATCAATTGCACATTCTGCAGTGAAAACAAAATATTCAGCTTCCGAAGGATTGGTCGCACTTTTAGAACCTTTTATTGATACGGTTGTGATTTGTACCATGACCGCTTTAGTTATTGTGATTTTTAATTTTGGTGGATTCTTTGAGTATGGAGGAGATGGATCTGGTGTTGTTTTTATTGACGGCGTTGGTTATGAAGGTGCAGGAATTACATCCAAAGCCTTCGCTCAGTATATTCCGTATTCAAATATATTTTTGACTATTGCGGTTGTACTGTTTGCAGTATCCACAATGATTTCATGGTCTTATTATGGTTTACAGTCTTGGAAGTTTTTGTTTGGTAGAGGTAAAGTAGCCGATTTAGTGTATAAATTATTATTCTTAACGTTTATCGTTATTGGAGCTGCAGCGAGTATGGGATCTATATGGAAATTCTCTGATGCGATGATATTTGCCATGATTTTCCCTAATATGATCGGATTATTCTTCTTATTTCCAATAGTAAAGAAAGAATTAATTAAATACCTGGATGCGATAAGAAAATAGAGGAGATTGCCTCAAAATGAAATTTTACACCTACTTTTCAAATCAACAGCGTTTAGCAATAATTGTATTGGTTGTTGTTATTATTGTGATGGAACTCTTTTGGGTAGTCTTTAATACAACCCGAGCCGATTCCTTTGAAGTTGACCCTGTAACTTATGAAAAATTTCAAAACGAGGTAGATAGCTTACGAGCTCTTCAACACCATAATTCTACTCCAAAATTATATCCGTTTAATCCAAATTATATAACGGATTACAAAGGCTATACACTTGGGATGAGCGCACAAGAAATCAACTTACTTCAAGCCTATAGAGCTAAAGGAAAATGGATAAATTCTGCGAAAGAATTTCAACGGATTACTAAAGTGTCAGATTCATTATTAAAAACAATTGCGCCCTATTTTAAGTTTCCAAATTGGGTAACAGGGTCAGCCAATACAAAAAATTTAACTCACGAACCAATTGTTAAAACCAAAGGGCAAAAGATAGATTTAAATACGGCTACAGCACGACAACTTCAAAAAATATATGGGATTGGGGCCTATTATTCGGAGCAAATTATCCGCTTTAGAAATACTTTTGACGGCGGTTTTATCGCTGATGTGCAGTTACAAGACGTCAAAGGCCTTACTCCAGAAGTGATTCAAAATATCCTTAAAGAGTTTACCGTTCAAACGCCAAGAAAAGTTGAAAAAATAAATTTAAATACAGCGACTGTAGAGCAATTAGTAACCGTTCAGCATATCGATTATGAATTGGCGTATGAGATTATAGAATTTAGAATGTTAATGGATGGTTATAAAGATATTGAGGAATTAACAAAAGTTAAAGAATTTCCCAAGGAAAAAATAGAAATTATTAAATTATATTTGTCCCTTAATTAAGCTAAATATGGATTTTAATTATTCAGAAGAACAAACCTTGATTGCTACTGCTGCAAAAGAATTTGCAGAGCAATACATCTTACCACACATAATGGAGTGGGATGAATCTCAGTATTTCCCTGCAGATGTACTACACAAAGCAGGTGAAATGGGTTTTATGGGTGTTTTTATTCCAGAACAATACGGAGGTTCAGGATTTGGATATCATGAATATATCGCCATTATTGAAGAAATTTCTAAGGTAGATCCTTCAATAGGACTTTCCATTGCGGCGCATAACTCGTTGTGTACGGGTCATATCTACTATTTTGGTAATGAAGCTCAGAAACAAAGATGGTTACCGAAGTTAGCATCTGGCGAGTGGATCGGAGCTTGGGGTTTAACTGAACACAATACGGGTAGTGATGCTGGAGGTATGAATACTACCGCAGTTAAAGATGGTGATCATTATATTCTAAACGGTTCTAAAAACTTTATCACCCATGGGCGTAGTGGTCATGTCGCAGTTGTGATTGCACGTACTGGCGAAAAAGGCGACTCTCATGGCATGTCAGCTTTTGTTGTCGAAAAAGGAACGCCTGGATTTAGTTCAGGTAAAAAAGAAGACAAACTAGGAATGCGTGCCAGTGAAACAGCAGAACTCGTATTTGATAATTGTCGGATCCATAAAGATAATTTATTAGGAGAACCAGGAGAAGGATTTATTCAATCGCTAAAAATTTTAGATGGTGGACGTATTTCTATAGGCGCACTGTCTTTGGGGATTTCTAAGGGCGCCTATGAAGCCGCTTTAAAATATGCTAAAGAACGTGTTCAGTTTGGGAAACCTATTTCAAGTTTTCAGGGAATTTCGTTTAAACTATCGGATATGGCGACAGAAATTGAAGCTGCTGAGCTGTTGCTGCATAAATCAGCGTTCTTAAAAAACAATGGAAAAAAAGTCACAACCCTTGGGGCCATGGCCAAAATGTATGCTAGTGAATCTTGTGTTAAAATCGCTAACGATGCCGTTCAAATTCATGGTGGATATGGATATACCAAAGATTATCCTGTAGAGAAATTTTACCGAGATTCCAAGTTGTGTACAATAGGCGAAGGCACTACCGAGATCCAAAAACTGGTCATCTCACGAAATATTTTAAAATAACTATTGCATAACAATAATTAAGTTTATATTTGCACACGAAATCTAAAAGAGGGGAGGTTAAAAGACTATGTTAATAATACCAATAAAAGAAGGAGAAAATATAGACAGAGCGCTGAAACGTTTCAAACGTAAGTTTGATAAAACGGGAACAAAGCGATCTTTACAAACGCGTAAGCAGTTTATAAAGCCCTCTGTGAAACGTAGAGCGCAAATTCAAAAAGCACAATACATTCAAGGCTTAAGAGACGCAGAGAACTTGTAGTTTTCTGCATCAATACATAGTAAAAGCATCTTATTTATAAGGTGCTTTTGTTGTTTATAACAGTTTAGTGTTTAGTAAGTTATGTGATAAAAAAACTTGGTCAAGTCAATTTTTTTATTAATTTTGAGTCTAACCCTAAATAATATTATTATGAACACAAAATCTTTTTTAGTATCAGGAATCGTAGGAAGTATTGTTTCTTTTCTTCTTGGATGGCTTTTTTACGGCATTCTTTTTACGGACATTTATCCTCAAGAACAATGCATGCTATACATCCTACTTGGCTGCGTCTTTTATGCATTTACCTTTGCATTAATTTATAACCGTTGGGCGCAAATAAGTGTCTTTGGTACTGGTCTCAAAGCAGGATTTTTTATTGGACTTCTTTTGACATTGAGTACGAACTTTTTTATGCAAGCTTCATCGTCTGCAGCTCTAAACATTGATTTTATAATTCCAGTAGCTATTGATACAGCATCTGCCGCTATAATGGGTGGTGTGATTGCGGCTGTTATAGGTAGATTTAAAGCATAAATAAGCACTTAGGATTATGATATATTCCCAATAGAAAGTGCTAGTTTTTATTGGGAATATTATAATATTTTATGTATATTGGAGTAGTGAAACCAAACCGAATGCCTTTACAGAACTTCATTGATTATCTACTGCTAGAGAAAAAATATTCTCCAAATACAATAGTGGCTTATCAGAAAGATTTAGAAGCGTTTCGGTCTTTTCTATTGTCCGATTATTCTGATGCGCAGATTTCACAAGCAAATTATTCTCAAATACGGAGTTGGATTGTTCAGCTTGTCGATTCAAATATTTCAAATCGAACCATTAATCGGAAGCTATCCTCTTTAAATAGTTACTACAAGTTTTTGCTCAAAACAGAAAGTATAAAAATAAACCCTTTAGCAAAACATAAAGCTCTGAAGGTGAGTAAAAAAATTCAAATCCCTTTTTCGGAAGTAGAAATCAGTAATGTGCTGAAAAGTATTCCTACAAATACTTTTGAAGGCTTGCGTGATAAACTTATAGTAGAACTTTTTTATTCAACTGGTATGCGTCGCATCGAACTGGTTCAATTACAATTAGAGGCTGTAGATTTGTCTCAAGGACATATCAAAGTCGTAGGTAAGCGAAATAAAGAACGGATAATACCTTTGCTGCCATCTGTAATACTTACATTTCAAGCGTATCTTAGTGCGCGTCTAAATCTTGAAACGATAAGAGATCCACATGTTCTTTTTCTAACTAAGAAAGGTGCTAAGGTCTATGAGATGTTGGTTTACAGAATAATTACAGGCTATTTTGACACGATTTCCACAAAAGTAAAGAAAAGCCCTCATATCCTAAGACATTCTTTTGCTACCCATCTTTTAAGTAATGGGGCCGATTTGAATGCTGTGAAGGAACTTTTAGGACATTCGAGCTTGGCGGCGACTCAAGTTTATACACATAATAGTGTTGCCGAACTCAAAAAAGTATATGAAAAATCACACCCTAGGACCTTGTCCTAATTAATACATCTAACCTAATAATACACTAATATGAAAGTACTTACACAATCCGTAAATTTCAATGCCGATCAAAAATTAATCGACTTTATTCAAAAGCGAATGGACAAATTAGATTTGTTTTTTGATAAAATTATAAAATCTAATGTTTATTTGAAAGTCGAAAACACCTCAGAAAAGGAAAATAAAATAGTAGAAATTCAGCTGTCAATTCCAGGTGATGTTATCGTAATGAAGAAGGTTTCTAAGACTTTTGAAGAGGGCTTAGACGTAGCAGTACGGTCTTTAGAAAGGCAGTTAAAAAAGCGAAAAGAAAAATTACGTCAATTTTCATGAAAATTTTACAAAAAATGTTTTGAAACAAGAAAAATATATATACATTTGCAGTCCGTTAGAAATAGCGGGCTTTTTTAGTGCCTAATTGTACTGAAAAAAAGCCGATGTAGCTCAGCTGGCTAGAGCAGCTGATTTGTAATCAGCAGGTCGTGGGTTCGAGTCCCTCCATCGGCTCAAGTTCTTTAAAAGAGTGAAATATAATTTAAATTGAGGGGAGATACTCAAGCGGCCAACGAGGGCAGACTGTAAATCTGCTGACTACGTCTTCGCAGGTTCGAATCCTGCTCTCCCCACATTTAAATTGATGGATTAAATTAAATTGCGAGAGTAGCTCAGTTGGTAGAGCGTCAGCCTTCCAAGCTGAATGTCGCCGGTTCGAACCCGGTCTCTCGCTCAATTTTTTGGCCGGTGTAGCTCAGGGGTAGAGCGTTTCCTTGGTAAGGAAGAGGCCACGGGTTCAAATCCCGTCATTGGCTCTTTTTTTGATCAGATAAAATTGAATACAAGTAAGATTACTAATATTAATATAACTAAGAATAAATTTTAAAACATGGCAAAGGCAACTTTCGATCGTTCAAAACCACACTTAAACATTGGTACTATTGGACACGTAGATCACGGTAAAACAACTTTAACTG
>Ga0209603_1000684_pt1 | contig 39449 bp, 36 predicted proteins | sample COGITO_mtgs_1206_FD_184812 | JGI IMG/M metagenome (GOLD analysis project Ga0209603, IMG submission 184812) | Pelagic marine microbial communities from North Sea - COGITO_mtgs_120607 (SPAdes) (version 2) | ecosystem: Environmental > Aquatic > Marine > Epipelagic ...
CCCGCCCTCCACCTCACCCTCACTCTCACCCTCACTCTCCACCTCGCCCTCTACCTGGACCAAGCGAGGGATCATCGGCCTGGTCGTCCTCGTTGCGTTGGTCTAGGGAGCGATTTTTTCTATGCCAACGTCCTGAACGGCGCGCCAGACGCGCTCGACACCGATGACCTCTCCGAAGCATTGGAGACCACGGTCGTTGAGGCCGATGACGAGCCCGGCCTTGAGACGGCAACATCAGCAGCAGCACCTGACGAAGCTGCGGCTGATTCTGAAGACTTCGATGGTTTGTGGACACCAACCGCTGCTTCCGAGTTCGGCTACAGCGTCGACGAGGTGCTCGGAGGTGTCAACGTGACAGCGGTCGGCAGGAGCAGTGAGATCGACGGCTCGCTCACTATCGAGGGAACGACCGCATTGATTGACGCCACCGTCGAGGTCGAGAACATCGTGAGCGACGACAGCCGCCGAGACGGACAGTTCCAGGGTCGCATCATGGATGTTGCGAACTTCCCGACTGCCAACTTTCAGAGAACCGAACCGGTCGACTTCGGAGCCATTCCAGCTGATGGGGAGCAGGTCACAGCAACAGCGGTCGGCGAGCTCACACTCAAGGGCGTTACGCAGGCCGTCACCGTTGACGTCACGGCACAGGCCACCGACACCAGCATCGGTGTCCTCGGCAACATTCCGATCACGTTCACCGACTACGGCATCGACAACCCGTCAAACCCGGGTGTCAGCCTGGAAGACGGGGGCATTGTCGAGTTCGTCCTCGTCTTTGAACACGGCTGACCGGCGGCTCGCCCAGGCTAAAGGCGGACCATCGTCTAGGTTCGCGAAGATGACTACCGCCGCCGATGTCGCTTCGCATTATTCGAACGGGGGGTTGCAGGCGGCGATCGAGTCCGGGCTCGCAGCTTTGGGCAAGACGCTGTCGTCGGCGTCGATTGCCGACCTCGCGCCGGTCGATGAGTTCCACATCGGTGGGCGTGAGGCGACCATCGACATCTGCGAGCAACTTCATGTTCAGCCTGGGTCGGCCGTGCTCGACGTCGGCTGTGGAATCGGCGGAACGGCCCGGTTCATCAGCGGCACCTTCGGGTGCGAGGTCACCGGCATCGACCTGACCGCTGAATACGTCGAGGTCGCACGCTCAATCTCGAAGGCAACGCACATGGCCGACCAGTTGACGTTCGAGACTGGCAACGCGCTCGACATGCCGTTCGTCGATTCGGCGTTCGACATCGCCACGCAGCTCCACGTCGGCATGAACATCGATGACAAGGCCGCACTGTTCGCGGAGGTGTACCGGGTCGTGCGGCCCGGCGGGCGATTCGGCGTCTACGACATCATGCGGCTCACCGATGGGAGCCACGCGTTTCCCGTCCCTTGGGCCAGCGATGCGACCATGAGCTTCGTTGCTTCATTGAGTGACTACGAAGCAGCTCTGAGGTCGGCAGGCTTCCGCATCCTCGCATCTCGAGAACGTGGTCAATTCGCCCGGGACTTCTTCGCTGCGTTGAAACAACACGCAGCGCAGACCGATGGGCCGTCACCGATTGGCCTGCACCTCATCCTGGGCGACGACGCCCCGACCAAGATCGCCAACATGGTCGCTGCAGTGACGGCAGGGGTCCTGGCTCCGACCGAGATTGTCTGCGAACGGTTGGCGTGACTGCGCCTCGCCCCGACTCGAACCAGAACGCGAGACTCCTGCGATGGAATTCTTGGATCCGCGTGGGGTGTCGAGTCGAGCAATCGAGCCGTATGGCCTTCGTGCTGAACTGAAAGCGGGAGACACCGTCGCGTTATTCGCGAACGGATTCCCCGGCTCGGTGGCGTTTCTCGATCATGTGGGCAAGGCACTGTCGCACGAGCTGCCCGGCGTCGAGTTCATCCACCTCGACAAAGGAAACGCCAGCGCGCTGGCCAGCGAGGACCATCTCTCGACGATCGCCGACTCATGTGCTGCCGTCGTCGCGGCCTACGGCCATTGAGGCAGCTGCACCTCCGGCACCGTGCGTGACGGAATCGAAGTAGCTCGACGGGGCAGGGCGGCCGTTGCCCTCGTCACCGAACAATTCTGGTTGCAGGGCGACTCGGTCGCTGCATCGGCCGGCATGCCCGACATTCCCCGACTGCGTCTCCCACATCCCGTTGCCGGCAGCGGGCACGATGCAATGGGCCGCGTTGCCGACGGAATCGCAGCTCGCATCGTGGCGGTGCTGCGCGGCGAAGCGGTGCCGGACAACGAGCCGAGCAGCGCTCCATGAGCGGAGCGACTGGCATGTTCACCGCGACCGACGAGGCCGAGGCGCTTGAGGTCCTCCACCAGAGCGGCTGCACCGACGGGCTTCCAGTTGTTATCCCGACACACGATCGAGTGGCCCGACTCGTGCTTGCCTCGGGCCTCGACGCAGATCTCGATCTCGGAGCGATGGGGCCCGGTGGGGGAGCGGCGACGATTGAGAAGCTCGCGACCAACGCGGCGATGGCCGGTTGTCTACCGGACCACATGACGGTTGTCGTGGCCGCGATCCGAGCAATGCTCCAGCCGGCATTTGACCTCGGCGAGATGCAATCGACCACACACTGCACAGCGCCACTCATGATCGTCAACGGTCCCGTTGTCAGCCACTGCGACATCGCCGGCAGCTTCGGCGCGCTGGGTCCGGGTCACCGCGCAAATGCATCGATCGGTCGAGCGGTTCGGCTCTGCATGATGAACATCGGTGATGCTCGTCCTGGTGTGTCAGATATGGCGTTGCTCGGTCATCCGGGTAAATTCAGCTTCTGCCTCGCCGAAGACGAACAGTCGTCTCCGTGGGAACCTTTGGCCGTGGCGCTCGGCTATTCGTCCGACGACTCTGTCGTCACGATCCTGGGAGCGGAGGCGCCGCACTCCGTCGTGTTTACCAACGATGCCGACGACAACGATTCACCTCACCGGTTGCTCCGTGCGCTCGCGGCGGTCATCGCCAACCCGGGTTCGAACAATGCCAACCTCTCGGGCGGCGCCATTGCCGTGGCGCTGAACCCCGAACACGCCCAGGTACTGGCCGACGCTGGCATGAGCCGCAGCGACGCGCAGGCCGAACTGCAGCGGATGGCGGTTAACACCCGCGGGCAGATTCGCTCGTTCAACACCGGATTCATCGCCGCGGGCAACGACGACGACATCATCCCTGCTGTCCGTCGGCCCGCTGACATCGTGCTGTTCGTCGCCGGCGGGACCGGCCTGTACTCCGCTGTCTTTCCCTCGTGGGCCGCCGGCGCACATCGCAACACCGTGGTGCACGAAGTCGTGGCAACGGGCGCTGCCTGTGAACTGCCGTGGGCATGAACATCCTTCCAACCCGTTGACAGCTCCGTTGTTGTTGGGATGAAAACCGAGTGGATTGCGGTCAGCGGCGTTCGCCGGTCAAGATGCGTCGAGCAGCGCGGTGAGCGTGCACGCACGCCTCGGCGGGGTTGTCACGCCACCCGTGGAACGTTAGAAAGCCCGCAGCGAAGGCGTCTCCTGCGCCTGTGGTGTCAGTAACGGCGGTGATGCCGGTGGCGGGGACCATGTACGTCGTAGCTGAAGTGTTTGCTCCCGGAGGGACGCGGATCAATGCGGGGTCAGGCCCGTTTTTCACGACAGCGATCGCGTCTGCCGGAAGCTGATCGAGACCGTACATGTCCACCTCAGATCTGTTGGCGAAGACGCTGCTGGGTCGCAGACGAGCCACCAATGCTCTGACGCTGTCCAGTCCCGCTTCAGTCATCAGCGCTGTTGACGACAGATCGAGTGACACCGCGACATCGCGGTCGTGGGCCCAACCGATCAGCGTTGCTGCAGTCATCGCCGTGGCTCCCTCGATCAAGGAGTAGAGCGGGACGTGCAACGTCGTGACGTCGTCGAGCCACTCCGGCCGAGGATCATCGAGTTCGGCACACGTCCGACGGTCGGTGAGCATCGACCGCTCAGCATCGGGCGCAACGAGCACGACGATCGCTCCGGTCGACCCAGACCGATGGACGAACTGTGTGTCGACGCCAGCGGCTTTGAGTTCGGCGACCAAAGCCGCCCCGACCGCGTCGGCGCCGACTTGCCCAAGAAACCTCACCGGCTGACCAAGTACGCCGGCAGTGGCCGCGACGTTGGCCGCACTGCCACCGCGGCGACGCAAGATGATGGACGACGTATCAGTCGCAACGTTGATGGGTCCTGCGAGCTGCACGACGATGTCATCGACCAAGTCGCCGAGAGTTGCGAGCACGTCGCGACTGTAGACACGCAGACGTCGACCTACCCGGTTCTCAGTCCTCGATGATCTTCAGCTCGACGGCCACCTGGGCGTCGGGCAACAACCCCTCAGCCGATCGAACCGCCTGCTTGATGGGCAGGACGTAGGTCTTCTCGGATGTCGACGGGAAGATCGAGGTTCGCCAGGTTGTTGCACCAACCTTCACTTCGACCCGAATCGAGCCGAATCCGTGTGCGGTCCCACCGAACCGCTCCTCAATGTCGTCGGAATCGGCTTCGGGGAGACTGAGGAAGTACCAGGAGGCCTTGCTCGCCCATTCCTAGAGATGGGCGGTGAATGAATAGCTCGCAGACATGAATGGCCCGGTGCGCTCAGCTGGCGGCGAGCTCGTCGAACTCGACGGCGATTGCTGTCGCAAGATCGGCGATGTCGTGCATCACGTCGCGATCGCCTGTGATACCGAAGAACAGCGTGTCAGCGTAGGAAACGACGGCGATCGTGAGCCCCTCGTTGTCGAGAACTTCGACATAGGGGTAGGTCTCGACGAGCGGGGCGCCGCGCAAGTACAGCGGGATCGGCGGGCCTGGCACGTTGGTGACGACGAGGTTCATCGGGATCTGTCGGCTGACGAAACGTGTCACCATCGGCGCGAGGCGCGGGATGGTGTCGGCGAGTTCAAGGATCGTTTGTGCACCGTCGACCATGACGGATCCCTTCAGCTCACTCGTCTGCGTGTGGACGCGTTCGAGGCGTACGTGGTACTCGATGTCGAAGCCCACATCGTCGACCCAGACGGGCCGACCTTGCCCAAACGGGACCTCCATCACGCGCTGCCGGAGTCGCGGCACCCGGTCGAGCCGCCGGCTCACGTGGGCCCGGAGCGCATCAAGGTCAATGGCGCCTGTGTCGTTACGAAGTGCGTCGCCAGCGAACAGCGAGAGAGATCCAACGTGCTGCGGTTCATGCAGCGTCTCGATCCTGAGAAATACGGCGTCAGCCGCTGTCATTGCGTCGTGTGCCATTCCTCTTTGACCATACGGCGATCGCACGACTTGTTGCTAGGGCCGTTCGGCCCGGCTCGAACCCCACGACGGTTTCCTCTGCAGCGAAACCGGCAGTACTGTCCGGCATATCCACCGATGCCACCGAGGACGCACCACATCGTGACCACCACCACCACCATCATTCATCACAGCCCGCTGCCCGACGTCGTGATCCCCGACGTCACGATCACCGCGCACGTGTTGCGCAACGCGTCAGCGCTGGCGGACCGCGTCGCCATCCGCGATGCGGCGGGAACGAGCTCGTACACGTTCGCTCAGCTCGGTGACGCCATCCACTCGCTCGCTGGCGGCCTCGCAGCACGCGGGGTCGCTCCTGGCCAGGTCGTTGGTCTGATGGCGCCCAACCTGCCGGAATACGCCGTCGTGTTCCACGGTGTCGCTGTCGCTGGTGGCGCGGTCACCACCATCAACCCGACATACGGGGTAGGCGAAGTCCGTCATCAGCTTCAGGACGCCGGCGCATCGATGCTGTTCACCGTGCCGATGTTCGTCGAGACGGCGCTCGCCGCGATCGAGGGCACCGACGTGACCGAGGTGGTCGTCATGGGGGATGCCCCGGCAGGCACGACACCGATGGCTGACATGTTTGGTGACCCGATCGAGCAAGTTGCGGTCGACCTCGCCACCCACACCGTCGTGCTGCCGTATTCCTCAGGTACGACCGGGCTCCCGAAGGGCGTGATGTTGACCCATCGCAACCTGGTCGCCAACATCGAGCAACTCCACCATGCGATCAATTACACCGACGACGAAGTGGCGCTTGCAGCGTTGCCGTTCTTCCACATTTATGGCATGCAGGTATTGATGAATGGCCTACTCGCCAATGGCGTCACCACCGTCACGATGCCGCGTTTCGACATGGTCGAGGCATTGGAAGCGGTACAGAACCTCGGTATTACCCGCTTCTTCGCCGTGCCGCCGATCATTCTCGGACTGGCCAAGCATCCGATCGTCGACCAGTACGACATGTCGTCAGTCCGCCAGATCTTTTCTGGCGCAGCACCGCTCGGCGCCGAGCTGGCCGCCGAAGCAGGTGCGCGACTCGGATGCGAAGTCGTGCAGGGCTTCGGCATGACCGAGCTCAGCCCGGTCAGCCACTGCACGGTCGAAGGTGACTTCCGCCCCGGCACCAGTGGCGTCACGGTGTCGAACACGGAGAGTCGGATCGTCGACCCCGGGACAGGCGAGGACCAGCCGGTCGGCGAACGTGGCGAGCTCTGGGTGCGGGGACCACAGGTGATGACCGGCTACCTCAACAATGCCGAGGCAACAGCGGCCACGATCGACGCTGACGGCTGGCTCCACTCGGGCGATATCGCCATCATTGATGAACACGGCCACATGACGATCGTCGACCGACTCAAAGAATTGATCAAGTTCAAGGGCTTCCAGGTCGCGCCGGCCGAGCTCGAAGCGCTGCTCATCACGCACCCGAAGGTGGCCGATGTTGCCGTCATCGGAGTGCCAGACGATGAGGCGGGCGAGATTCCGAAGGCCTTCGTCACCGCGGCACCAGGGGAGACCGTGACGCTCGAAGAGATCCAGGAACTGGTGAGCGAACACCTCGTCAGCTACAAGCAGGTCAGGCAGATCGAGGTGATCGACGCCATCCCGAAGAGCGCGGCCGGCAAGATCCTGCGCAAGGAACTCCGAGCACGCTGACCGCCCGGTCGCTACCGATGATGTGACGGTCCACCTGGTGACGGCGGCTCGATGAGTTGGCAGCGACACCTGGCAGGCAGACTGCCGCGGTGACCAAGACCCGATTCGCTGTTTCTGACCTCACGGGAGCTGACCCGTACAAGCTGGCCACTGGGCTCATCGTCCCCCGGCCGATCGGCTGGATTGGGACGATTTCGTTCGATGGAGTACCCAATCTCGCGCCGTACTCGTTCTTCAACTGCATGAGCGGCACGCCACCGACCTTCGTCTTCGCCCCTGGCCGCAGCGTGCGGCGCGACACGCTCGACAATGTTCGAGAGGTCGGCGAGTTCACCATCAACATCGTCACCGACGAAGTTGTCGAGGCGATGAATTCCACGGCGGCGTCGCACGAGCCGGGCGTGGACGAGTTTGTCGAAGCGGGCCTGACCGCCGCGCCCTCAGAATCGATCGGCCCGCCGATTGTGGGGGAGTGCAGGGCGAATATCGAATGCGTCGTCGTAGACATCGTCGACATCGGCCATCCGAAACACGGCAATAGCCTCGTCATTGGCGAGGCCGTCCAGTTTCACGTCGACGAGGCGCTGCTCGACGGCACCCGTGTGGACCAGGCGGCATTGCGGGCTATTGGCCGTCACGTCGGCAACGCGTACAGCCGCGCCACCGACCTCTTCGAGATTCTGCGCCCTGACTGAAGAATCTGTGCTGCATCGTCGCGGGCTTGGCCGGATGGCTCTGATCGATCTTGTTCTGGATCGGGCGAAGTCGCCGATTTGCTTCGGAGCGAGGCAGAATAGAGAGCGATGGAGTTCTGGAAGCCGCACAAGCTCGCCTCGCCGCACGACGGTCAGATCTTTCTGAAGATCAACGACAAGGTTCGCACGACCGCTGAGGTCCATGGCGTGCCCGTCGGTACGGAAGGCAAGGTCATTCTTGCGAACGGCTTCAACTGGCAGCGCTACCGCGTCCTCTTCGAGAACGGTGCCGAAGTTGGCGACCTTGACCACCGCAATCTCGAACCCATCGGCCGAACGGCCAAGCGCATCGCCAAGCGCGACGCAAAGTAACTCGTTCGACGCGCCGCAACGCTGCAGCGCCTCGGCTGATCCCGACAGGCCCGCCGGTAGACTTGGGCTCCTGTGAAGAGTTCTGTAGAGGCCCTCGAGGGCAACCAAGTCAAGCTGTACGTCGAAGTTGAAGAAGCTGAGTTCGACTCTGAAATCGACAAAGCCTTCAAGCTGATCGCCAAGGAAGTGCGCTTGCCCGGGTTCCGCCCGGGTAAGGCGCCCCGCAAGGTCCTCGAAGCGCAGGTGGGTATCGGCCCGGCTCGCGAGCAGGCGCTTCGTGATGGCGTCCCGGAGTATCTCGCCAAGGCAGTGCGTGAGCACGGTGTCGATCTCATCTCGACACCTGAGGTCGAGATCACCGATGGTCAAGAGTCTGGGCCGATCGAATTCGAGGCCACCTGCACCATCCGTCCGGTTGTCGAGGTGCCCGGCTACGACTCGCTGTCGATTGAACTTCCTGTGCTTGACGTCACCGACGACGAGCTCGATGAGGCGCGCAACGCCGAACTGCGCAAATCCGGCGCACTCGTCGATGCCGATCGCCCCGCAGAGGAGGGTGACTTCCTCACGCTTGATCTCACTGCGAGTCGCGACGGAGAGGAAGTCATCGGTCTCAACACCGAGGACTGGAACTACGAGATCGGTCAAGGCTGGGTCAGCGACGATTTCGACGAGCAAGTCACCGGATCTACAGCCGGCGACGAGCTCGCTTTCTCGTCGACGCCCAAGGGCACCGAAGAAGCGGCCGATTTCACCGTCAAGGTCACGGCAGTCCAGAAGATGGACATGCCGGAGATGACCGACGAATGGGTCGCCGACAACACCGGCGAGTTCGAGACCATCGACGAGTGGACCACAGCGCTGAAGGAACGCATCAGCGAGCAAAAGCTTAACGGCATGCGTCAGGGTCTCGTGACCAAGATCACCGATGCGCTCACTGGGCTCAGCGAGATCGAAGCTCCTGCGCCGATGGTCGATTCCGATCTCAACCAGCGGGTGCAGAACACGATGCAGCAATTCCAGGCCCAGGGCATCGACTTCGGCCAGTGGATGGAGATGACCGGACAGGAACCCGAACAGTTCATTGAGTCGATGCGGGGCCAGTCCGAGCAGGCCGTCAAGAGCGACCTGGCATTGCGTGCCGTCGCTGCGGCCGAAGACTTCGAGGTCGAGGACCACGAGATCGAAGGCGAGTACGCCCGCATGGCAATGCAGTATGGCCAGAAAGCCAAGGAGATTCGCAAGGCATACGAGCAGAACGATGCGGTCTCTGAGCTACTTGCACAGATCAAGAAGAACAAGGCGCTCGACTGGCTCGTGCGCAACGTCGACTTTGTCGATGAGAACGGCGCGGCGCTCGATCGTGACCTGGTGCTTGGTCATGCGCACGACGAAGACGGCAACCACACTCACGACCACAACCACGACGAAGAAGGCACGGACGAGACGTCCGAGGAAGCAGCAGAGTCATGAATCTCCCCGCCGACAAGTACGCCGCTCAGAACTACTTGGTCCCCAATGTCATCGAGCAGACCAGTCGTGGCGAGCGCGCCTCCGACCTGTACAGCCGGATGCTCAAGGACAACATCATCTTCCTGCAGACGCCGGTCGACGACCAGATCGCCAGTCTCATCTGTGCGCAGCTGATTCACCTCGAGTCGGAGAACCCCGACAAGGACATCAGCATTTACATCAACAGCCCTGGTGGAGACATCACGGCGTTGTTCGCGATCTACGACACGATGCAGTTCATCAAGAACGACATCGCGACGATCTGCCTCGGCCAGGCAGCTTCGGCAGCCGCTGTGCTGCTCGCCGCTGGCACAAAGGGCAAGCGGCTCGCGCTGCCGCACTCACGAGTGTTGCTGCACCAGCCGTCAGGCCAGGTCGGGTACGGCCAGGTCACCGATCTTGAGCTCGCCGCAAAAGAGATTCTGCGGATGCGTGAGATCCTGGACGGCATTCTTGCTCGCCACACCGGTCAGCCAATCGAGCGCATCCACGCTGATACCGACCGTGATTTTGTGATGGAAGCGAACGAGGCGCTGGAATATGGCATCATCGACACAGTGATTTCGTCGCGTGAGGCGGTGGACCGGGACGGCCCGATCCGCTGACCTCGGGTTCTCGGCGGTATCCACGACTCGAATCGGCAGGTGGGGCACAATGTCTCGCTCCCGGCCACCTCGGTCGGGCAGAATGCAAAACGACGAACTCGTTGGATGTTGAGGGGTAACAACAGTGGCCAAATTCGGTGACACAGGCGAGCTGTTGAAGTGTTCGTTTTGCGGTAAGTCGCAAAAGCAGGTCAAGAAGCTCATTGCGGGCCCTGGCGTCTACATCTGCGACGAGTGCATAGATCTCTGCAACGAGATCATCGAAGAGGAACTCACCGAAACGGCCGAGCTCAGCTTCGACAACCTGCCGAATCCGCGTGAGGTTCGAGCTTTCCTCGATGATTACGTCGTCGGTCAAGGCGAGGCCAAGAAGATCCTCGCCGTGTCCGTCTACAACCATTACCGGCGTATTCAGTATCAGAGCCAGGCCACCACGGTTGGCCGTCGCGACGAAGTCGAGTTGGCCAAATCGAACATTCTGCTGCTTGGCCCGACCGGTTGTGGCAAGACCCACCTCGCGCAGACACTTGCCCGCCAGCTGAACGTGCCGTTTGCGGTCGCTGATGCGACGGCGCTCACCGAAGCGGGCTACGTCGGCGAGGACGTCGAGAACATTCTGCTCAAGTTGATCCAAGCAGCTGACTTCGACGTCAAGCGTGCGGAGACAGGCATTGTCTACATCGACGAGATCGACAAGGTCGCCCGAAAGAGCGAGAACCCATCGATCACGCGTGACGTCTCGGGCGAAGGTGTCCAACAGGCGCTGCTGAAGATTCTGGAGGGTACGTCTGCCTCAGTCCCGCCCCAGGGTGGACGCAAGCACCCGCACCAAGAATTCATCCAGATCGACACCACCAACGTCCTGTTCATTCTCGGCGGTGCGTTTGCGGGCCTTGAAGAGATCATCGAACAACGCATTGGCCACAAGGGCGTTGGATTCAACGGCACCGTGCGCAGCCAGGTCGAGCGCGATCCCGGCGAACTGTTCGCTCAGGTGCTCCCCGAAGACCTCGTAAAGTTCGGCATGATCCCCGAGTTCATCGGCCGTTTGCCAATGGTTGGCGCCGTGCGCAGCCTCGACCAGAAAGCCCTGGTGAGTATTCTCACCGAGCCGAAGAACAGCTTGGTCAAGCAGTACGCGAAGGTGTTCGAGTTCGAAGATGTCGAGCTGGAGTTCACCGAGGACGGCCTCAATGCCATCGCCGATCAAGCACTGCTCCGTGCAACCGGTGCCCGTGGTCTGCGAGCGATCCTTGAAGAAGTGTTGCTTGAGACGATGTATGACCTTCCGGGCCGTGAAGACATCGGCAAGGTCGTCATCGACCGCAAGACGGTCATCGACAAGGTCAACCCAACCTTGGTGCCGCGTAAGCCGGCGCGCCAACGCAAAGCCGCCTCCTAGGCACAACTTCTGACCGCGGGTTCTGACCGCGAGCGGGATGTCATCTCGGAAACCGTTTCGCTGCCCGTAGATTCTTCTTGGTGAGGTTCAACCTGTCATGACGGAAGCCTTCACGATGGCTGAGGCACTGCGGTATCTCGACGATCATGCGTCATATCAAAAGACGGGGCGCATCGATTCGCCCTCGACCGAAGTGATTGAGGCGTTCTGCTCAGCGATGGGCGATCCGCAGCACTGTGCGCCGGTCATTCATGTCACGGGAACCAATGGCAAGGGTTCGACGGTGCAAATGATCTCGCGCATGCTTGAAGCTGCGGGCCTGACCGTCGGGACGTACACGAGCCCGCATCTCGAGCACGTCAACGAGCGGATTCGGCGTAACGGCGAGCAGATCAGCGACGTCGAACTCGCCGAGGTCGTGGGCGCCGTCGCCGAACTCGAACCCGTGGTGGGACTCTTCCCGAGCTACTTCGAGGTGATGACTGCGGCGGCGTTCCGCTGGTTCGCCGACACCGCTGTGGATGTCATGGTCATCGAAGTGGGCATCCTTGGTCGGTGGGATGCGACGAATGTCGTTAACCCGACGGTTGCAGTCGTCACCAACATCGGCATGGACCACAACGAATTCGCTGGCCCCACGCTTGTCGACGTCGCCACTGAGAAAGCCGGGATCATCAAGCCCGGCTGTGCCGCAGTGATTGGTGAGACGCGTCCTGAACTCGTGGAGATCTTTCAGGCGGCGGGCGCCGCATCGGTGATCGTGCGCGGCGACGACTTCGAGGTCGAAAGCAATGCCCTCGCACTCGGTGGCCGAATGCTTGACATCCGCACACCGACGACCATCTATCCCGACGTCTTCATCCCGCTGCACGGTGCGTACCAGGGTGTTAATGCAGCCGTCGCCCTGACCGCCGTCGAGATGTTCTTTGCGGCGCCCCCATCTGAAGAGATCGTGACCGAAGGGATGGGCGAAGTCGCAATGCCCGGTCGCTTCGAGGTGCTTGGCCGGCAGCCCCTCACGATCATTGACGGTGCGCATAACCCGACCGGCGCCGACACGTGCGCTCAAGTGTTCTTCGAAGACTTCCACCCGGACGGTCGACGTCTCCTCGTGTTCGGCACGTTGCGCGATCCTGGCGAGATGCTCGCGGCGCTCCGCGCTGATGAGTTCGACATGGTCTTCGCCTGTACAGCGCCGTCGCCGCGCGGCGTCAACGTGCGCGAGGTCGTCGAGGCAGCCAAGGCCCTCGGTTGCGACAACATTGCTTCGTTCGACACGGTTGAAGATGCTTGCGTTCGGGCCATGGAGTATGCCGATGGCGACGACGCTGTGTTGGCCACCGGGAGCTTGTACACCGCTGGCGCAGCTCGCACTGTGTTGCAGCGCCACGCGAACTGACCAACGCTGTCCTGCCATCTCGGATCGGCCAGTCCGTTCTTGACACAAGGTGAACTGGACGAGGGAGAGTAAACGGGCGCGGGTTACCGCTTGCCACCGATAGCGTTGACGGCCATGTCTGATCGCACACTCGTCCTCCTGAAGCCCGACACCGTGGAGCGCAAGCTCATCGGTGCGGTCATCTCGCGTTTCGAGGCGAAGAACCTTGACGTCGTTGCAATGGAGCTCCGTCAGCTCGACGCAGACACCCTGGCTCGTCATTACGAAGAGCACGTTGGGAAGGGCTTCTATGGCGAACTCGTCGAGTTCATGAGCCGCGGACCCGTCGTCGCTATGGTCATCGAAGGCCCGGAAGACACGTGGGAAGTGGTGCGCAACATGATGGGCGCGACCAACCCGCGGAGCGCTGCGCCTGGAACCATTCGCGGTGACCTCGGCATTCTCTTCACCGAGAACCTCGTGCACGGCAGCGACTCACTCGAGTCGGCCCAGCGCGAGATCGGCACCTTCTTCCCAAATCTGTAACATTCCGCCGCCCTGGTACGGTGGTCGAGAACGAGGTGCGACGTCATTGGCGTCGCACACCTCCACAGCACTCGAATTTTCAGCTCGCGAAGGGAGGGCCAGAAGATGGCCCGCAATAACCCGCTCAGCCTGGGGCGTGACCTTGCCATCGATCTCGGTACGGCGAACACCCTCATTTATGTTCGTGGTCACGGCGTCGTTCTCGATGAGCCGTCGGTCGTGGCGATCAACGTCAATGACGGGCGTCCGGTGGCCGTTGGCCTTGAAGCCAAGCGCATGATGGGGCGCACGCCCAATCACATCAAAGCGATTCGTCCGCTCAAGGACGGCGTCATTGCCGACTTCGAGGTGTGCGAAAAGATGCTTCGCTACTTCATTCAAAAGGTGCACGCGTCGAAGTGGAGCAAACCGCGCATGGTGATCTGTGTGCCGTCGGGCATCACCGGCGTCGAGCAGCGCGCAGTGCAAGACGCTGCGGAATACGCCGGTGCTCGCAAGCCGGTGCACATCATCGAAGAACCGATGGCTGCAGCAATTGGTGCGGATCTCCCCGTTCACGAACCGTCCGGCAACATGATCGTCGACATCGGCGGCGGCACCACCGAAGTGGCGGTCATCTCGCTCGGCGGCATCGTCACCGCGCAATCGGTGCGTGTCGCCGGTGATGAACTTGACGATGCTGTGCTGCAGTACGTGAAGAAAGAGTTTTCCCTGGCGATCGGCGAACGAACAGCCGAGGAGATCAAGATCCAGATGGGCTCGGCATGGCCATTGGAAGAAGAGCTCACGGCCGACATCCGCGGCCGCGACCTCATCTCGGGTCTCCCGCGCACGGTCCAGGTGACCACCGAACACATCCGCGAAGCACTAGCAGAGCCGATCAACGCCATCATCGATGCCGTGAAGACCACGCTCGACAAGACCCCGCCAGAGCTCGCGGCCGACATCATGCAGGACGGCATCATGCTCACGGGCGGCGGTGCGTTGCTCGGTGGTCTGGATGAGCGTTTGGCGCACGAGACCGGGATGCCGATCCGCGTTGCCGCTGAGCCGCTGTACAGCGTCGTCATCGGCTCAGGTCGAGCTCTCGAGAACATTGATGCCATGCGCGGTCTGATGTCACTCGGCGGCGAGAACTGATTCGCCCGCGCCCGCTGCGTTCCCGAATCGTGGAAGATTTCTGAGATGGCGATCTACACAGTTGGACGACGCCGCGTCATCGTTGCGCTGCTCTTGACCCTCCTCCTGCTGCTGACGCTGGACCTGCGCGGCAACCCTGTCCTCGATCGTGTCCGCGACGGGTTTGCTCGGGCGATGGCGCCGATCGAATCAGCGACGGATGTCATCACGACGCCCGTGAGTCGAGCATGGAATAGCGTCACTCAGTACGACGACTTGGAACGTGAAAACGAAGCGCTGCAGGACAGACTCGATCGGTTGATCGGCACACAGGCGACCGCTCGCCTGTCGGTGGAGGAGGCAGCGGAGTTGAAGGCGCTGCTCAGCCTCAATTCTCTTGCCGGTATTCCGACCGAGGTCGCCAAGGTCGTTGGCGCGTCTTCGAACAACCTCGACCAGATCATCGAGATCGACATAGGCAGAACACGTGGTGTCCGTGTCGGCATGCCCGTGGTCAACCAGGCGGGCCTCATCGGAAAGATCACCAGTGTCACCGACAACACCGCGAAGGTGATGTTGATCACCGACTCCAGGTACGTGGTCCCAGTGCGCGTGCAGGCCGCGCCGGCTGCGGATCTGGGTCCGACGGACACCCGTCCCTCGGGGCGAACCAACGAAGAACTCGAGGACCTAGTCGCGACCACGCTGGTCACCGATGTGCTTGCATCCGAGTCGTCGTTGCCGCAGAACGACGGAGCAAACGGCGACCCGACCATCGTTGATGACCCCACTTCGGGGGACCTGCCGGTCAGCGCGACGACGACGATACTCGAGCCCAACGATGGAGAAAGCCCCGCCGAGGCGTTGCCGGTCGATGGCGAGGTCATCGAGACGACAACAACGACGACGACAACGGTGCCGAACCTGACGGCGAAAGAGTTCGGTGCGCTCGAAGGGCGCGGGCGGGGGTTGATCCCGCAGATTCGGTTCTTGCAAGACAACCCGAGTCTCGCGGTGCTCCAGGAAGGCGACCTTGTCGTCACCGCTGGGGGCTTCGACAGCCTTGCGCCGCCCGACATCCCGATCGGTGTGGCCGTCAACCGTGCCGACCGATCCGGGCCCGGCGGTCCGCTCCTCGATGTGCAGCCGTACGCCGACGTGACACGCCTGAACTTTCTGCGGGTCGTGCTCTACACGCCGCTGTCCGAAGTCGAGCGGGAGTGACATCACCCAACCGCCTCGGAGCGGGCTGATGTTGGCGGCAATCTGCCAAGGGCCCGTCATTCGGCTGATCCCGGTTGGCATGCTCCTGCTCGCCCTCCAACGGTCGCTGTTTGTTGAGATCACGATCGCAGGCGTAACCATTCAGGTGGTGCTGGCGCTTGCCGCCGCTGCAGGTGCCGCCGGGGGATCCGAGCGCGGGGCCATGGCCGGCTTCGTTCTCGGTGTGATGTACGACATGTTGGAAGGCCTGCCGATTGGTTCGACAGCGATCCCGATGACGATTGCCGGAACCGTTGCTGGATTCCTGGCCGTCATCGTTGCCGAGCCGCATTGGTGGTTGGCGATGCTCTTCACAATGATGGGGGCAGCTGTCGGCGAGGTGATGGTGCCGGTCACCAGGTTGTTCATTGGGGCGAGCGACTCGTTTGAGCCGCGACTCACACTGATCGTGCCCGTTGTGGCGATTGCTGCAGGTGTTCTCTCGCCGCTGTTTGTTCCGTTGGCGCGGTGGTGCCTTCGGATCCGACGTGCGGAGTGGGTCGCCCCGCCGCGCGAGCCGACGCTGTGATGCGGCGCCGTGGGGAACACCCTCCGACGCAACGTTTGTTGAACAGAGGATGCCGCGCTCACCCGGCGACTCTGCACGGCTACATTGCGGTTCTGTGAAGAACGACCACCGAGGCCTGGCGCGACCGCGGTCGATCGACGTTGAGAAAAGGACACACTGACGCAATGGCAGTGGATAAACGCGCCACCCGGTTGGGTGTCCTCGCTCTTGTGGGCACCCTGCTGTTCTCGCTCGTCGGAGCGCGCCTCTGGTTCCTCCAAACCGTTGAAGCCGAAGCGCTCCAGGAGCAGGTTGATACCACCAAGCTTCGGACTCGAGCATTGTTGCCGCAACGCGGTCGCATCTTTGACGCCGACGGCCGAATCCTTGCTGACAATCAGCGCTCGTTGGCGGTCACCGTGGACTGGGAGCTGCTCCGTCGGGACAATGACCGCGAGGAGATTTTCCGGAGACTCTCAGGATGGGTCGACGTTGCCGTTGAAGACATGGAGCGACGCTACGAGCGCGGGATCACCGACACACTGCTCCCGATGCCGGTGGCCGAGGGGCTGAGCGAAGCGACGGCGATTGCGATCAAGGAACGTGTGGAAGACCTACCTGGCGTCGAGATCGTTGAAACGTCGACACGCACCTACCCCTACGCGCCGCTCGCGAGCCATGTCGTTGGCTACATGGGTGCCATCACCGCCGAGACCAAGGACCTGTACGTCAGCAACGGCTACACCCAAAGCGAGCGTGTTGGCCAATTCGGCATCGAGCTGAGCATGGAACAAGAACTGCACGGCGTGTCGGGTTACGTCAAGTACGAAGTCGACAACACTAGTCGCATTACCCGTGAGGTCGAGCGGGTCCCTCCGGTCAACGGCCGAGACATCCAACTCACAATCGACCTCGATCAGCAGCAATACGCTGAGCAGGCACTCGAGACGCAGCTCAAACTGAGGCGACAGGCCACTGCGACGAATCCACTCGATCGCGAGAACGAGTTCAAGACGCGCGCGTTCTACGAAGTCGATGCCGAGACCAACATCAAGGAGTACTACCCCGAGGAGGTGCCCTTTAAGGCACCCGCGGGTGCTGTGGTCGTCCAGAACTGGGAAACCGGCCAGATCATTGCGCTCGCCTCGTATCCAACCTTCGACAACCGTTGGTTTGAGTCGGATCTCAGCGGCGGGAAATTCGAGGAGATCTTCGACGCCACCGATATCGAAGCGCTGGAGTACGACGACGAGGGTGAGGTCATCCCCGAGTCGGTCAAGACCGACCCCGATCGATCAACACTCGTCAACAGAGCAATCCAAGGCCGCTACAACCTCGGATCGACCTTCAAACCCTTCACTGCGTATGCCGCATTGTCGACCGATCTCCTTTCCACGAGCGACCGCTACCAGGACAGCGGCACGTACAAGATGCAGTCGGTCGACAGCGACAAGTGCGCCTCTGGCCTCGTGCGGTGTGTCTACAAGAACGCCACCTGCGGCAATGGGCGACCATGCGTCTATGGATCAGTCGACGTCGAGACAGCACTCGCCGTCTCGAGCGACGCGTTTTTCTATCGCGTGGGTGAGTTGATCATGGAGAACAACGAACAGAAGGACCTGTTGCAGCAACAGGTCGCCTTGTTTGGCTTCGGCGAGAGGACCGGGATCGACTTACCGTTCGAATTCGCTGGCACGGTGCCTGATCGAGAGCTGAAAGAGGAGTATGCCAGGCGCGGCGTCATCAGCAAAGATGAAGGACGCGGGTACTTCACCGGCGACAACGTGCAACTTGCCATCGGACAGGGCTTGCTGTCGGCCACGCCGCTGCAACTCGCGACGGGCTACTCGACGATTGCAAACTTCGGGTTCGTGATGAAGCCCGAGATCATTAAGGCGGTCTATGAAGCGGGAGTGCCCGACGCTGCAGTGCAGGGCTTTGTCGACATCTCCCGGGCCCGCTTCGCCGAAGACCCCAACATCGAGGGCGAGGTCATCCGCCAGGTTCCGATGCCGGCCAACATTCACGATGAGATCGATCGAGGTCTTCGACGCGTCGTCCAGACCGGTGGTGGAAACACGAGCGACTTTTACCACAGCGCAACGGGGGAGAAGCTCTTTTTCGACTACCCGAGCAGCGCCATCCCGGTCGGAGGTAAGACCGGGACCGCCCAGGGGCGGAACAATTTCCCGTGGAACGATTCCTCTGCATTCACCGCGTACAGCATCGACTCGTCTCGGCCGTACACCGTGAGTGCGTACCTCGAAAAGAGTGGATACGGGGCCACTGCAGCGGGACCGGTCGTCAAGTGCATGTTCCTCCAGATGTCCGGGATTGCGCCGGCGGACTCCGTCGAGCTTTCGACCCCGCTCAATGTTGACCAGACGTTTCCGGCCGCACCGAAAAAGCTCGCCGATACCAGTTGCTTCTCGCGCCGCAACTAATCGGCAAGACTGAGCACATGGGCATCGAAGCAACCGGAGGAACCGCCCGATGGCGACTTCTTTCCTGACGCGCAAGGCCGACTCTGGGCTCGGCAATATCCGAGCCAGTCCGGCGGACCCCAGCCGCAACATCGACTGGGTCTTGATGTCCGTTCAGATGATTCTGACCGTTGTCGGCTGCTTCGTCGTGTTCTCGGCGTCACGCACGCGCGTGGTCGACGATCCCTACGCCTTTGCCACGCGCCAGGTCATCTTTGCCATCGTTGCGATAGCCGTGATGGCGGTGGTGATGGCCTTCGATTACGAGAGTTGGAAGGAGCGCGCCACATTCTTGTACGGCTTGACGCTGGTTGTGCTCGTGTTGCTGATCCTGCTCGGTGTGGCAGGTGGCCAAGACCGAATCTCATTTGACCTCGGCCCGTTTAACGTGCAACCGGCTGAGATGGCCAAGTTTACCACGCTGCTGATGCTGGCGGTCTATCTGGCGCAGGAGCGCAGCGACGAGGTGTCATACCCGCGTTTCCTCGGTGGGCTAATGATCGTCGGAGTGCCTGTGGTGCTCATCGTGCTCCAACCGGACCTCGGGTCGGCGTCGGTCATCATCTCAATGGCGATGGGTGTCTTGCTCGTCGCTGGCGCCAAAGTGCGGTATATCGCATTGATTTCTGTGCTCTCCATCGCAACCGTCGCCGCAGCGTTCTTTGGCCGCCTCGTCGACCGTTACCAGATCACCCGGCTCGAAGCGCTCATCAACCCGGACGGCATCGACTCCGATTTCACCTATCAAGCTGAGAACGCAATGCGTGCGATCGGCACAGGCGGCGTATGGGGCAAAGGCTGGTTGCAGGGGCCGCTGACGAACGGACGTGACATTCCGGTGATGTGGGCTGACTTCCCCTTCGCTGCTGTCGGCGAGCAGTTCGGCCTGGTCGGTTGTGCTGCCATGTTGGCGCTGTTCGGTGTGGCGCTGATCCGTATCTGGAGGATTGCGCACCTCTCGCGTGACCTTCTCGGCACCTACATCTGTGCCGGCGTGTTCACGATGTTGCTCTGGCAAATCTTCCAGAACGTCGGGATGACCTTGCAGATCATGCCGGTCACGGGCCTGCCGCTGCCGTTCATTTCGTACGGTGGGTCGAGCCTGATCGTGTATTTCGCCATGTTCGGTCTCGTGCAGTCCGTGCATATGCGCCGGATGCGTTGATTTCGCCGAGGGGGATCGTTCCGCAGCAGGCTGACCCTCACCTGGCTTGGGCGTGTGCTCCGGTAGATTGAGGGGATGGCCCGAATCACCGCATCTGACGCGTTGGTGACGGGGCCACATCAACAGTTCGAATACGCCGGGATCGAGCGCGACCATCACTCGCTGCACGTACCTGCTCCGGAGAACGCCTGTGCGATTCTCCCCAGAAGGGAACTTCTTCAACATGGATCACACCAACGACAGTACGAACGCGGCTCAGACCGGCTCGGACAGCGCTGAGCCAGGCGGGCAGGGCAAGCAGCGGAAGCGGGGATCACGAGGCGGCCAGCACCGTCGTCCCGCAGGCGAAGCCAACGAGTCGGCATCGAATGACAAGAACGACATTGAGCTCCCCGACCGAATCAGCGAAGGCCAGCCGTCTGCCGAGGCATCTGAACGCGGCCTGGTGCGCAAGCCCCAGATCGGCGACACGATGCCGATTCCATCGTCACCTCCGCCCGGGATCTCCCGGCAGTCAGCGGGCGGGAACAGAGGCGAGGGAGACGCACCCAAGAAGAAGCGCAACCGCCGTGGCAAAGGTGGCGGCGGCGACTCCGAGTCTGGCGAAGCGCGCGGCAACGGTCAGCCCAAAGGCGCCAAGCAGCGGACCAAGCAGGGCGGCAAACAGGGCGACGGCCAACGCAAGAAAAGTCGCGGTGGTCGCGGTGGCCGCGGGAAGGGCGGCACGCAGCAGTTGGACGACGCGTGGCTCGAACAACGCCGGGGACGTGAACGCAATGGCAAGCCGATCGGTCGCTATTTCATGTGCGTGCAGTCACGGCCGGGGATGGCCCAGGTGGCTGTGCTCGAAGGGCGGAATCTGATCGAACACTACGTCAGCCGGCCAGCGGACGACGTCGCACAAATCCACGGCAACGTGTACATCGGCAAGGTCCAGAACGTGCTGCCCGGGATGGAGGCGGCGTTCGTCGACATCGCCACCCCGAAGAATGCGGTGCTGTACCGCAGCGATGTGCAGTACGACCCGGCGGACATCGAGCAGAAGGGCAGCAACGCCCGCATCGAGGACATTCTCAAGAACAAGCAGCTCATCCTCTGCCAGGTCACGAAGAACCCGATTGCACACAAGGGCGCCCGTCTCACGCAAGAGATCTCGCTGCCCGGTCGATTTGTGGTGTTGATTCCCAATTCCCCGACGTACGGCATCTCGAAGCGCCTTCCCGACGACGTGCGCAAGCGGCTCCGCGGGATTCTCGACCGGGTGAAGCCCGAAGAACACGGTCTCATTGTTCGAACTGCGGCGGAGTCGGCGACCGAAGAAGAACTGACCGCCGACATGACCATTCTGCTCAACGAGTGGGAGCAAATCGAACGCAAGGCGGCCAAGGCGCAACGACCGACGTTGCTCTACCGCGAGCCCGAGCTGGCTGTTCGTGTTATCCGCGAAGAGTTCAACGCCGACTACCGCGGTGTCATCATCGACGACAAGCGGTTGCATGAGGATGTCCGCAGCTACGTGGCTGCGTTCAATCCGGACCTTGCCGACCGCATCGAGTACTACGACGCGGAGAAGGAAGGGCTCTCGCTGTTCGAAAAGCACCACGTGCACGAACAGGTCCACAAGGCGCTGGACCGCAAGGTCTGGCTGCCGTCAGGTGGCTCGCTCATTATCGAGGGCACCGAAGCGCTCACCGTGATTGACGTCAACACTGGCAAGAATGTCGGCAAGTCAAACCTTGAAGAAACTGTCTTCCACAACAACATGGAGGCCGCGGTCGAGGTCGCCAAACAACTCCGGCTGCGTGACATCGGTGGCATCATCGTCATCGACTTCATCGACATGGAGATTCGGGAGAACCGCGGCAAGGTCGTTGAGGCGCTCCGCAACTCCCTCGCGCGGGACAAGACGCGGTCACAGGTCTTTGACGTCTCCGAGCTTGGCCTGGTCGAGATGACTCGGAAGCGCATCGGCGAAGGCCTCCTCACCGAGTACAGCGAGATCTGTCCCGACTGCGACGGTCGCGGTGTGGTTGTCGACTACTCGATGCTGGAATGACGTCGTTGCGCTCGCTGCTCTAGAATCTAAGCGTGGAGATCCAGATCACCGACGATGCTCGCAAGGTCCTGGAGAAGAAGGGCGGCACGATGTCGATTGACTTCATCCGCCCCACCGGTTGAGGCAAGGTCGCCGAGGTGTCGGTCGACACCAATGTCAAGAACAAGAACCTGGCTCCCTATCGCCGGCTGCGTCATGACGACTTTCGCATCTTGATCACGCCCCAGCTCGTCGGCATGGCGGCAACGATGCGCATCGTCACAAAGGGCAAGGTCACCAAGTCGTTGACGGTTGAGTTCCAGTCCGTCCCTGGCGCCCCGGGTGCCGATGGGGATGCCTGCTGTATCTAGATTTGGCACATGGCTGACCTTCTTGCGCTTTCATCGGAGATCATCGACAACGGGTTGACCGATCGGCCCTTCAATCGAACCAGCAATGAACTCAGCGAGATCGGAGACGGCCTCGCGGTGGTCGAGAGCTTCAGCCACAGCGTGGTCGTCGACTCCGGTGATGGGCTGATCGCGTTCGACGCGTCACATGCGACGACCGGCGAGAAGGTGGTCAAGGCCATCAAGGGCTGGAGCGCACAACCGGTGAGTCACCTTGTCTACACCCACGGCCACGCCGATCACGTCGGCGGCAGTGTGGCGTTTGGTGCTGAGTACGGCGACATGACCGTGGTCGGTCATCGCAACGTTGAGCGCCGGTTTGAGCGTTACGCCGCGACCAACGACTGGAACGTGCAGATCAACGCCCGCCAGTTCGGTGGGGTCAAGGGCGACTTTGGGATGGGCGATTTCCCGGAGTTCATTCCGAACAATACAGCGCGCCCCAACCATGTGGTTGACGACCACGACACGCTCTACATCGGGTCGCGCTCGATCGAATTGCACCATGCCCGTGGTGAGACCGACGACCACTTGTGGGCGTGGATGCCTGAGGAGAAGTGGATGGCGGTCGGCGACTTTGTCATCTGGAACTTCCCAAACGCCGGCAACCCGCAGAAGGTGCAGCGATTCCCGATCGAGTGGGCCGCTGCGTTGCGCGAGATGATCGCCAAGGAGCCCGAACTGTTGCTTCCCGCGCATGGGTTGCCGATCGAAGGCCGGGCTCGAATCGCCGGCGTGCTCAACGATATTGCCACGGCGCTGGAACTGATCGTGCGCGAGGTGATCGACATGATGAATGCCGGTGAGGTGCTCGACACCATCGTTCACTCGGTCACCGTCCCCGACGATTTGCTGTCGAAGCCCTACCTGCGACCGCTCTACGATGAACCGGAGTTCGTGGTGCGTGGCGTGTGGCGCCAGTTCGGCGGCTGGTGGGACGGAGCGCCAAGCCGCCTCAAGCCGGCCCCTGATGCCGTGCTGGCGACTGAACTGGCTGAACTGGCCGGTGGCGCCGGAAGGCTGATCGAACGAGCACAGGCAGTCGCTGATCAGGGAGAGTTCCGGCTTGCATGCCACCTTGCCGATCTGGCCGGGTGGGCTGCTCCTGTCGACGGCGGTATCCATCGACAGCGCGCCATCATCTATCGCGCCCGGCGCAAGCAGGAGACTTCGCTGATGGCGAAGGGGATCTTTGCCGGAGCCGCCCGGGAATCCGAAGAGGTCGCCGGCGATGAGACGTGACCGTCGCCCGTTGATCTCGATGACCAGCGCGCGAGCAATAGTGCAATCACGCCGTTAGCATCGCTTCTCGCTATGTACGCAGTAATCGCCTCAGGCGGCAAGCAGGAAAAAGTGGCCGAAGGCCAGCGAGTGCAGCTCGAACTGCTCGGCGCGGACGAAGGCAGCGACGTGTCGCTGACCCCCGTCATGCTCGTCGACGGCGACACTGTTCTTGCCACGGCTGACGAGCTCGCAGGAGCTTCAGTCACCGGCAAGATCGTTGGTCGGGCCGCTGGCCCGAAAATCAACGGCTACACCTTCAAACGCCGCACCAACAACCATCGTCGCTACGGCCACCGTCAAAAGTATGACGTGGTTGAGATCACCAGCATCAAGAAGGGCTGATCGCACATGTCAAAGACAAAAGGTGGCGGTTCCACACGGAACGGCCGTGACTCCAACGCACAGCGCCTCGGCGTGAAGGTGTTCGGCGGATCTGAGATCCGTACGGGTGCCATAATCGTTCGCCAGCGCGGCACGAGGTTCCATCCCGGCAACAATGTTGGCAAGGCCAAGGACGATTCGTTGTTCGCGCTGACCGACGGCGTCGTTGAGTTTGGCAACCACAGGGGCCGCAAGGCTGTTGCAGTGGTTCCTCACACCGACTGATCCATCGATCTCGAAAACGACGAAGGCCGGGCCGCACAGCCCGGCCTTCGTCGTTTTCAATTATTGTTCGCTGGTTGCGCCATCTGGTGCCAGGCACCAGATGGCGCAACCAGTGCGTTTACAGTGCAGCCTCGAGCTGGTCGACGGCCTTGGTGAGCTGAGCCGGCAGACGATCGCCGAAGCGAGCGAAGTGCTCGCGAATCTGTGGCACAGCGCCCTTCCAGCCGTCGGTGTCGACCGCCAGGATGCGCTCGAGGTCGTCTGGGTCGAGGTCGAGGCCTGCCAGGTCGAGTTGGTCCTTGACGGGTAGTTTGCCGATCGGGGTGTGGACAGCGTCGACGTTGCCGTCGACCCGCTCGAACACCCACTTGAGCACTCGGCTGTTCTCGCCGAACCCGGGCCACAGAAAGCGGCCTTCTTCGTCGCGCCGGAACCAGTTGACGAAGAAGATCTTCGGCAGGTTTGACTCGTCGGTCTTGTCGGCCATCGAGAGCCAGTGAGTGAAGTAGTCGCCGTAGTTGTAGCCGCAGAACGGCAGCATCGCCATTGGGTCGAAGCGGAGCTCACCCTGCACGCCCTCGGCCGCAGCGGTCTTTTCTGAGGCCATGATCGAACCGAGGAACACCCCGTGCTCCCAGTCGTTCGCCTCGGTCACCAGCGGCACCGTCGTACGACGGCGGCCGCCAAACAAGATCGCAGAAATCGGAACGCCAGCGGGGTCTTCCCACTCAGCAGCTGCAGACGGGCACTGTGACGCAGGTGCGGTGAACCGGGCATTGGGATGCGCTGCGGTCGTATCGATCTCGGGGTTCCAGGGGTTGCCGCGCCAGTCGGTGGCTCGTGCCGGCGGGTCATCGGTCATCTCCTCCCACCAGACATCACCATCGTCGGTCAGCGCCGTGTTGGTGTAGATGCAGTTACCCCACAGCGTCTCCATCGCATTGTGGTTGGTGTCATGGCTGGTGCCGGGTGCGACACCGAAGAAACCGGCCTCGGGGTTGATGGCGTAGAGCCGCCCGTCGTCGCCCATCTTCATCCAGCAGATGTCGTCACCGATCGTTTCGGCTTTCCACCCGGGGATGGTTGGCATGAGCATGGCAAGGTTGGTCTTGCCACATGCCGACGGGAAGGCGCCCGCGATGTATTTCGACTCGCCCTGTGGGTTCGTGAGCTTGAGGATGAGCATGTGCTCAGCCAGCCAACCATCGTCGCGGGCCATGACCGAAGCGATACGCAGTGCGAAACACTTCTTGCCGAGCAGTGCGTTGCCGCCGTAGCCCGACCCGTACGACATGATCTCGCGGGTTTCAGGGAAGTGCACGATGTACTTGTTCTCGGCATCACACGGCCACGGCACATCGGTCGCGCCATCGGCGAGCGGGGCGCCGACGGAGTGGAGGCAGGGGACCCATTGGTCGTCACCGAGTGCGTCGAGTGCACCTTGGCCCATGCGGGTCATGATGCGCATGTTGGTGGCGACGTACGCGGAGTCGCTGAGCTGCACTCCGATGTGGGCGATGGGCGAGCCGAGCGGACCCATTGAGAAGGGCACGACGTACATCGTGCGCCCCTTCATGCACCCGGTGTACAACCGCTTCATCTCGGCGCGCATCTCCGCTGGATCGCGCCAGTTGTTGTTCGGGCCGGCCTCGACCTCGGTCTTAGAGCAGATAAATGTGCGATCTTCGACGCGGGCGACGTCACCGGGATCAGAATGGGCCCAGTAGCTGTTGGGCCGCTTGGCCTCATCGAGCTTGGTGAATGTGCCGGAGTCGACGAGCTCTTGGCAGAGTCGTTCGTACTCGTCAGCGGACCCGTCGCACCAGTAGATGTCGGCTGGCTGCATGATTGCTGCCCAGTCGGCGACCCAATCCTTGAGCCGTTGGTTACTGGTGGTTCCACTCATGCTGTGCTCCTCGCTGAATGCAGCGTCGTGTTCGAGAATGTTCGAATGGAAGAATAGGCGCTGGTGACGTCGATCGTGCAATACCGTACGTCTTGTCAGCGCTCCTATCGGCAATCGCCATGCCCCATCGCTCAATGCGATAGCGGAAGAAACACGATCACCTCAAGCGATGAAACCTGACAGCGAGGGGTAGGGCCGGGACGAGAAGGTGACCGAGGAGGTCAAGCCAGGTCAGGGAGAGAGGTGACACAGCCGCGTGCGGCGATCTGCGGGGGAGTCCCGACGATGCACATGATTCCGGCTCCCGAGTGAGAGCGAGCGCAGCTCGCTTCGAGCGCTGAGTGCGGCGACGTCAGTGGCCGGGGGTTTTCATGTCGACCTCGGAGCCGAGGCTGAGCTGCGTAGCTCGACCGGCATCATCCAGGACGAAAATCACACGCTGGCCTTGACGCAGCATGCGGAACAGTGAGCCCTCGAGGGCGTTGCCGGCGAGTTCATAGTCCTGCAAATCGGTATCGCACATGACGAGACCGTCACCGGTCGTCGGGTCATATGCCTTGATGACGCCTTGCATGGTGTCTTGACCGGCTCAGCCGGCCTTAACGACCTTGCCGGACTTGATGCAGCCGGTGCAGACGTTGAGGCGCTTTGTCGAACCGTTCACCTGCGCACGGACACGCTGGATGTTCGGGTTCCAACGACGCTTGGTACGACGGTGCGAGTGCGACACCGACATGCCCCACGACGGGCCCTTGCCACACATTTCACACTTTGATGCCATTGGATTCTCCTGCGATGCTTCGATTCAGTTCAGTTCGAGTCAGCTCCAGTACGCGACAGCGCTCTGAAACAGCCACGTGAGGCTACCAACGTCGACCGGCAACGCAACCGGCCTGTGGTCATCGATCGAGGGAGTTCTGCGCGAGGGGCCCTGACCTTCTGTTTGACAACTGGGTGTCGGCGGACGCCAACGACTTGGGTCGCCCCGTAAGCTCTGCGGCCGTGCCAACACTTGAACGGTTGAACACCGAAGCACTGCGCGAGACGGTTCGCACGTTCCGTGACACGGTCCGGGCGCACGCGGGTTGGCTGAATCGGTTGAACGTCTATCCGGTGCCTGATGGCGACACCGGGACCAACATGGCGCGCACGCTCGATGCTGTGGTCGCCGAGATGGACAGCACTGATGCGGACGACCTTGATGCCACCTGCGACGCCATCGCCCATGGCTCGCTCATGGGTGCTCGGGGCAACAGTGGAGTGATCCTTAGCCAGATCATGCGTGGACTTGCCAGCACACTCAAGACGCAGACCCCTGCGAGTGGGGCAAAGTTTGCCGAGGCGATGCAGGCCGCTGCCACTGGTGCATATCAGGCAGTCCTCAAACCAATAGAAGGAACGATCCTCACCGTGGTGCGGCTCAGTGCCGATGCCGCCAAGGAATCAGCCGATGCCGGCGGATCACTGGCCGAGGTCGTTCATGCCGCGCACGAGGCGGGCAAGATTGCTCTGGCCAACACCCCCGAACTGCTCCCCGTCTTGAAAGAAGCCGGGGTCGTCGACGCTGGCGGCGCTGGATTCCTGTTGCTGCTGGACTCGGCGCTGCACATCGTTGACGGGGTCCCATTGCCTGAAGCGGAAGAAGATGACGGTTCGGGCGGCGCGGTCGCGGCCGCCTTTGAGACGACATCGCCGCGCTTGGGCGTGACGACGGTCGGCGGTGCGGGTGATGTCGACGTTGCCGACCAGCGTTACGAAGTCATGTACTTCATGGATCTCGACGACGCGCGCATCGACGAGTTCAAAGCTGGCTGGGGGGCTATCGGCGACTCGATCGTCGTCGTCGGCGGCGAGGGCATCTGGAACTGCCATGTCCACACCAACGACATTGGCGCCGCCATCGAGGTGCCACTCGACCTCGGTGGTCGCCCGAAGCAAATCCGCGTCACGGACCTGTTTGAAGAGGTCGATGAGGAACATGCCAAGCGCGAGGCCGCAATGGGTGGCGCTGTGGACCCAGGTACCGACGCCACAACCACCCGTGCCGGTGCCGGTCTACCTTCTGTGACAACCGCAGTTGTCGCGGTCTGCTCGGGTGAAGGTCTCGTCGAGTTGTTTGCCCAGCTCGGGGTGCAAGGTGTTGTCACCGGCGGCCAGACGATGAATCCTTCGACCGCCGAATTGCTCGACACGGTCGAGCACGTGAACGCCCACCAGGTCGTCATCCTGCCGAACAACAAGAACATCATCCCGGTGGCGGAGCAGATCGATGCCCTGACCTCGAAGCATGTCGTGGTTGTGCCGACTCGCTCGATGCTTGAAGCGCTCGCTGCCCTCGTTGTCTACGACCCGGAAGGGTCCGCCGACGAAAATGGCGCGGAGATGAACGACGCTTCCGATTCGGTGGCGACCGGTGAGGTCACGCAGGCGATTCGTGACACCAATTCCGAGGCGGGTGCAATTGCGACCGGTGACTGGATCGGCATCGTCAAGGGCGATGGCATTGCAGCGATCAGCGATTCTCAGGCTGGTGCATCGATTGCGCTCCTCGAAGAACTCGTTGGGGATTCCGCGGAACTCGTCACCGTGGTCGTGGGGAGTGATGCTGCAGTTGCAGACACCGCTGCGATTGAAGGTTGGTTGAGCGATCATCGGGGCGACGTCGCCGTCGAGATTCAACACGGCGGCCAACCGCTGTATCCCTACTTGTTCGGCGTTGAGTAGATCTCACTTTCCGTTTGCGTCGGGATTTCTGCGGAACGGTCCGCAGAAATCCCCACGCAAACGACGAATTCGCCGCTCCTCGCTAGTTTGACATTGATGGCTTCGACGACTCCGATCACGTTGCGGGATCTGGCCGCTATTCCTGTCGAGCGACTTCGAGGAGTGGGCGACAAGAAGCAGGCGTCGTTGGCCAAGGTTGATATCAGGAATCTGTTCGACCTCGTCACCACGTATCCGCGCCGTTGGATCGATCGCACCAACGAGGCGCGGATCGCCGACCTCGTGCCGGGCGAAGAGGCCCTGGTCTTGGTGACCATCCGCTCAGTCACCAAGCGCACGACACGCAACCGACGGACCTTGGTCAACGTCAACGTGGGCGACGGCTCTGGGCGCATGGACCTCGTGTTCTTCAACCAGCCGTGGCGTGAACGCCAACTGAAAGAGGGTCTCCATGTCGCGCTGTATGGTAAGGCCGACACCTATCGGGGTGGACTGCAGATGTCGAACCCGGTCGTCGACATGATCGGTGACCGAACCGGCAAGATCGTGCCGATCTATCCGCAGAGCGAGAAGGCGCAGATCAACACGTGGGAAATGGCGGGTTGGGTCGAGGAAACGCTCCGCCGCTGCGCTGAGCGCGGCATCGCGGACCCAGTTCCCGAACCGGTGCGGCGTCGCCTCGGACTCATCGACCGGTCCGAAGCGTTTGCCGGAATTCACCTGCCCGACGACATGAAGTCGAAGGAGCTCGCTCGGTATCGCCTGGCATTCGACGAACTGCTCCGAGTCCAGCTCGTGTTGGTGCTGCGCAAGCGGGCACTGGAACGCGACGCGCTGGGCATCGAGCACGCTGTCGGCGGCGAGATGGTGCAGCGCTTCACAGCGTCACTTCCCTTCCCGATGACTGCGGCACAACAGCGAACGATTGTTGAGATCAATGCCGACCTGGCCAGTGGACACCCGATGCATCGGCTGCTCCAGGGAGACGTTGGCGCAGGCAAGACCGTCGTGGCAGTGGCAGCGATGCTCGCGGCAGTCGACGGCGGTCACCAAAGCGCGTTGATGGCGCCGACCGAAGTCCTGGCAGAGCAACATGCAGCGTCGGTGCGGGCGATGCTCGATGGGATCACTGTTCCGGATCCTGACAACCTGTTCGGAGATCGACCGTTGCGGGTCGAACTGCTCACCAACCGGGTGACCGGGGCCGCCCGCAAGGACGTCCTCGCCGGTCTGGCCGACGGTTCGGTTGACATCGCGATCGGCACGCACGCGCTGATTCAAGACGCCGTCGATTTCTCGAGTCTGGGTGTCGTGGTCGTTGACGAGCAACACCGCTTCGGTGTGGAACAGCGCGCTGCCCTGCGGGAGAAAACTGCCAACGGTGCCGTTCCTGACACGTTGGTGATGACCGCAACGCCGATTCCTCGGACCGCAGCGATGACGGTGTACGGCGATCTCGATGTCAGCGTCCTCGACGAACTGCCCCCAGGGCGTACGCCGATCGTCACGATGTGGGCCGACGGTCCGCTCATGGAAGGCGGCGTCTGGAACGACATCAAGGACGAAGTGGCAGCCGGTCGCCAGGCCTACGTGGTGTGCCCGCTGGTGGGGGAGAGCGAGAAGCTTGAGGTGGCATCGGCCGAAGAGACGCTCGAACGGCTGGCCTTCGGTGAGCTCCAAGGACTCCGCCTGGGGATGTTGCACGGCAAGCTGCCGTCGGACGAGAAGGAATCCACGATGGACCAGTTCCGTCGCGGTGAGCTGGACGTGCTGGTGGCGACCACGGTGATCGAGGTTGGCGTCGATGTCCCCAACGCGACGGTGATGGCAATTCTGGACGCTGATCGATTCGGGATCGCCCAGCTGCATCAGCTCCGTGGTCGAGTCGGCCGCGGCCAGCACGCATCGACGTGCTGGCTGGTCACTCAGCAGAAAGAAGATGCTGAAGGCAACCCTGTGGTTGGCAATCCTCGAATTGAGGCGCTGGTTGCGACAACGGACGGTTTCGAGCTGGCCGAAGTCGACCTTGATCTGCGCGGTGAAGGCACCTTGATGTCGACGGCGCAGAAGGGACGAAGTGATCTCAAGCTGGCGTCACTGCGTCGTGACCGAAAGCTCATCGAGCTTGCTCGTGCCGCGGCGTTCGACATCGTGGACTCCGACCCAGATCTCGCTGGTCGACCGGACCTCGCCGACGAACTTGACCTGATCTTTAGCGACCGGGACGAAGAATTCTTGGCGAAGAGCTGACCCTCAGAGCCAGTCCTCGCCGGAGACGTCGCCCCGCTCAGCGTCGTCGTCGGCGTCTTCTGGGATCTGCAGGTCCCATCGATCGAGGCAGTCTTCGCAGCGGTATGCCACCCAGTCACCCGGGAGCCACACGCCGTCTTCTCGCGGCATCGACAACAGGTGGCAACGGCCGCCGCAGTCGATGCAGGTGATCTGAGCGTCCGGCGTGATCATGCTCCCAGTCTGCCGGACTCGTGCTCGCAGCACTCAGATGCGGCGATGCAGTGAAGAGGGGGAGAGGGAGAGGGGGAGAGGGCGAGGTGGCGAGGTCGCGAGATCCCCGGTTTGACACAGATCTCGTCGGGCAGGGAGCGAGCAGGAAATGTTGGGCGGCGGAGCTGTGGAGCCGGGGCAGTCGTATCGTGTGCGAGATGCGAGTGGTGGCGGGAGAACTGGGCGGACGCAAGATCGTAGCGCCGGAGGGGACGAAGACGCGGCCGACGACCGACCGGGTGCGCGAAGCGATCTTCAATTCGCTTGGCAGTTCCGGAATCCTGGACGGCGCGCTCGTCGTGGATCTCTTCGCGGGCAGCGGCGCGGTGGGTATCGAAGCCCTGTCCCGCGGCGCGGAGCGCTGCGTGTTTGTCGAACGAGATCGAAATGCTCGGTACGCACTTGAGGACAACCTTGAGGCGCTCGACCTCACCGAACGCTCGAAAGTGATTTCCTCGGACGTCATGGCCGTGGCCTCGTCACTCGATTGCGACATCGTCTTCGCAGACCCGCCTTACGACTTCGATGCATGGGATCGGCTGCTGGGATTGGTTCGAGCCGACCTGTTCGTCGGCGAGTCGGGCCGCCCGATCACGTGTCCGGCAGAGTGGGCGGTCACTCGGCAGAAGAAGTACGGCCGCACCGTCGTGACGTTCCTTGAACGTTCCGACCCGAACCCTCCGCAGTAGTGTCTCGAAGGTGAACACTTCCGGAGCGAAAGCCCAGCGAGTGATGTATCCCGGTTCATTCGACCCACTGCATCTCGGTCATGTCGACGTCATCGCGCAATCCAGCGAACTGTTCGGCGAGGTCGTCGTCGCGGTGATGTACAACCACTCCAAGACGTCAGGCCTGTTCGCGGTGGACCAACGGATTGAGCTGGCCCAAGACGCTCTGGCTCACCTCGACGGAGTCACGGTGATCGCACAGACCGGCCTCGCCGTCCAAGCAGCCCAGCGCACCGACGTCGACTTCATCGTGAAGGGTCTGCGCAACAGCGAAGACTTCGAAATCGAGCAGCAAATGGCCCACAACAACTACGCGGTCACCGGTATCCGCACCGTCTATCTGCCGTGCGCCCCCGGACTCGGTTACATCAGCAGCCGCTTTGTGCGGGAGATCGCCAAGTACGGTGAAGACATCGGGCATCTGGTGCCGGCGAACGTCGCCGACGCACTCCGCACCGTCTTTGCCGATGACGAGAAATGACCACCACTGACATGAGCTACGACGACCAACACGACGACTACGACGACATCGACGACGAGTACCCCGATCAGGACGCCCAGGTTGGCTACGTCGGCGATGCCGAGACGCTGCTGCGCCGCGCCATCGACATTGTCTCGACCGCGCCGACCATGCCGCTGTCGTCGTCTCCACGCATCGACCGCGACGAGATCATCGAACTGCTCGAGGAGTCGCTGCATCGATTGCCCGACGAACTTCGCCAGGCGCGTTGGATGATGAAGGAACGTCAAGACTTCGTCGCCAAGACGCGCCGTGAGGCTGATGAGCTGCTGGAGGCAGCACGTGTGCGTGCCGAGCGGATGGTGCAGCGGACTGAAGTCGTGCGTGCAGCCGAGCAGCGGGCTCGTACGGTGATGGAGACTGCAGACGCAGACTCGCGTCGCCTCAAGCACGAGACCGAGGACTTCCTCGACCAGCGCCTGGGAAGTTTCGAAATCCTGCTCGACAAGCTGCAGAAGACCGTGAACGCTGGACGTCAACGGCTGTCGATTGGTGGGGCCGAACAGGATCCGACCTCGAACACAGGTCAGCTCCCGTCAATCGAAGAGTCCTCGGCCTTCTTCGACCAAGACATCTAATTGGGCTCGCCAAGGCCGGCTTGACCGATCTCGGCGTCCGCCGGTCGCTGGCGACCTCGTCTCTTGGCACCGATACCATCATTTGCATGGTGAATGAGTTGCGGCCTCTGCGGGTCAACGCAATTGAGCTGCTGCGGCAGCCCGGAACGGAGCGCCCAGTGGACGCGGCCATTCCGGCTGAGCCGTTGGGGGTCGTGCACGAGCGACTCGACGGTGACATCGGTGTTGCGCTCGTGCTCGCATCGATGAACGATGGCATCGTCGTCAAGGGCTCGGTCCGAGCGCCATGGAGTTCGGCGTGCAGGCGCTGTTTGAAGGACGTCGCCGGCGTTGCCGTCGTCGGCGTTGACGAGCTGTACCAGATCGAACTGACCGACGAAGACGCGTACCCCATCGAGAACGGACAACTCGACCTCACGGCCATGGTCCGCGAGCTCGCATTGATCGAACTCGATGCCGAACAGGTCTGCGCCGAGGACTGTGCTGGCCTGTGCCCCGCCTGCGGGATCGACTTGAACACAACATCGTGCGAGTGCGACACGACGGTGACAGATCACCGGTGGTCGGCGCTCGACGGCCTGGTGCTCGACGATTCCTGAGCGACTGCCCGTTTCACCGTCTGATCAACCGGCGATGAGCGATTCGCGCGTCGAGCATTGATCTCCGTCAGGCGGCGATAACGTTGAACGTCGCTGTGCGGGCAGAACTGCACAGCGGAAGACGATTTTCCGTCGACCAGAGTGGTCGATGCAGTAACGAAAGAGCGAACGATGGCCGTTCCCAAGAAGAAGACATCGAAGTCGAAGACTCGCAGCCGTCGTGCCAGCGCCTGGAAGCTGCAGACTCCGCCGCGGAGCATTTGCCCCCGCTGCGGCAACGCCAAGACGCCGCACACGGTGTGTGGCAGCTGCGGGTGGTACAAGGACCGAGTCGTCGTCGACGTCTGAGTTCATTTTCACCCATGCTTCCCGTCGCAGTCGACGCCATGGGCGGCGATCTCGCGCCGCAACCCAATCTTGATGGTGCGCACGCCGCTGCCCTCGCTGGCACACCGGTTGTTCTTGTCGGCCCTGAGGGGCTGGAAGGACTCACGTCCGGTGGTTCAACTCTGGGGCTGATCCACGCATCCGAGGTCATCGGTATGCTCGACGATCCTGCCCAGGGCGTCCGTCGAAAAAAGGACTCCACTCTGGTGCGCGCCGCAGAGGCCGTCCGTGATGGCAAAGCAAGTGCCATGATCTCAGCGGGCAACACCGGCGCCACCATGGCGGCCGCGCTGCTCCGCATGGGTCGCATCTCAGGAGTCAAGCGTCCGGCGATCGCAACGCCGATCCCGGTTCCGGGTACGACCCCGACCGTGCTGCTCGATGCCGGCGCCAACGCCGAAGTTCAGCCGGAATGGCTTGTGCAGTTCGCTCTCATGGGAGCGGTGTACGCCCGCCGCCGATTCGGTATTGAGAATCCCCGCGTCGGCTTGCTGTCGATTGGGGAAGAACCAGGCAAAGGCGACACGCTGCGCAAGGCAGCGCATCCGCTGCTTGCTGCGGCGCCCGGCTTGAATTTCATCGGCAACGTCGAAGGCCGCGACGTCATGAGCGACGATGTCGACGTGTGCGTCACCGACGGTTTCACGGGCAACGTCGTCCTCAAGACGCTCGAAGGCGGCATGCAAGCGGTGATCGGTGCGCTTCTCGAAGCCTTTGCTCAGCCGGATTACAAAGAGCATGCCGATGCGCTGATGCCGGCTTTGCTTCCGCTTTACGAGACCCTGAATCCGGACACGTACGGCGGAGCCGTGCTCCTCGGGGTCGATGGTGTGTGCATCATCGCTCACGGATCCTCGAGTGCCCGGGCGATCGAAAACGGCATCAACGTGGCGCGTGATCTCGTCGAACACGACATGGTGACCGAGATCCGTGAAGCCATCGCCGCCGCCGCACCGGCAGATTGAACCGTTGACCCGCTGAGTTAGGCTCGCCGTCATGGCCGCCGAAATCAAGCGTGACGAAGTTCTCAAAATCGTCCGTGACGCACTGTCTGACATTCTCGAGATCGAACCCGACACAATCAGCGAAGGCCAATCCTTCGCCGATGACCTTGAAGCCGACTCGCTCGCGCTGATCGAACTCGTCGAGGCGCTCGAAGAAGCGCTCAGTGACCGTGTGGACGGATTTCGTATCGAAGACGAGGACCTCGAAGACCTGAAGACCGTGCGCGACGCCGTGGACTACGTCCACGAACATGCCAACGACTGAGGCGCCTCACGTGCCTGACGACGCCTCGCCTGATCTGGCGACGTTGGCGGCCACGATTGGTTACGAGTTCGACGATCTGCGGCTACTGCGACAGGCGATGGCCCATCGATCTTGGTGTGCCGAGACGCCGGGCGAACGCAGCAACGAACGACTCGAATTTCTTGGCGACGCCGTGCTCGGGTGGGTGATTGCTGACATCGCATTTCACCAGTTCGATGCACTTGCAGAGGGACTCCTCACTGACCTCCGCAAGAGTGTGGTCAACGCCAGCGCTCTCGCCGAAGTCGCTGAGACGATCGGCATCGGCCCGCATCTGCTGCTCGGCAAGGGCGAAGCGTCGGCAGGCGGTGCAGAGAAATCGTCGATTCTGTCCGATGCGTTTGAGGCGGTCCTGGGCGCGGTGTATCTCGACGGTGGCACTGAGCCGGCGTACGCCATGGTGCAGCGATGGGTCGCGCCGAGAATGTTGACCTCCGTCGGTCGTCTCGACCAACTCGACCACAAGACCCAGCTGCAGGAGCTTGCCGCCCGGGCGGGACGCGGCGCTCCGGTGTACACGGTGACGTCAACTGGCCCAGACCACGCGAAGTCGTTCCAGGCGATCGTGTCGCTCGATGGTGATGTGCTCGGCGAGGGTGCCGGGCGTTCGAAAAAGGCCGCCGAGCAATCCGCCGCGTCGGTAGCGGCTGCAGCGCTGTCCTGAAGCACTGCCGATGCCCGAACTCCCCGAAGTCGAGACCGTCCGTCGAGGACTCGACCAGCATCTGGTCGGGAGGACCGTCGAACACGTCGAGGTGGGCCGCGAGCGGGTTGTTCGGCGCACGTCGAGAGAGGCGTTGATCGACGGGCTGACGAACACAACGATTCTGCGGGCAGACCGGCGGGGCAAATATCTGCTCATGCCGCTCGATTCTGGCGACGTCATGATGATCCATTTGCGGATGAGTGGACAGGTTCTGATTGCTGACCGGGGCGCTGATCGCCCGCTGCATACCCATGTTGTGCTGTCACTCGACAACGACACGGAAATGTGGTTCGTCGATCCACGCACGTTTGGCGAGGTCGTGGTCTTCGACCCCGCCAATGCAGTTGTTGAGTTGCCGCCCATTGCCCGCCTCGGAGTCGACCCAATCGCGGAGGACTTCCCACGCGCTCACCTTCGTCAGCTTGTCCGAGCCACGAGCCAGACGCTCAAACCGTTCTTGCTCGACCAGACCAAGGTCGCTGGCATCGGCAACATCTACGCAGACGAGATCCTCCACCGGGCGCGCCTGCGCCCCGACCGCGCGGCCAACACGATTGATGCGGCAGCGACGTGGCGGCTGCATGACGCGATCCGCGACATCTTGAACGATTCGATCAAGGTCGGTGGATCGACGTTGGGTGACGCGCAATACGTCGATGTGGATGGCGAGAGCGGCAGCTTTCAGAACGAACATCGTGTCTACGGGCGCACCGGTCAACGTTGCAGCACGTGCGGTCGCGGATGGATTCGACGCACGATCTCCGGCGGTCGTTCCACGCATTACTGTCCCGTTTGCCAACACTGATCACCAGCTTCTCAGCAACTGGTCGTCTGATGTTGGGGGAGCGGGCGGCTGAGCAAGTAGCTTCGTGTCCGCTGTGTACCTGAAGAATCTGACCCTCAAGGGTTTCAAGTCGTTCGCCGACAGCACGCCGATGGTGCTCGAACCGGGTGTGACCGTGGTGGTTGGACCCAATGGGTCGGGCAAATCGAACGTTGTCGACGCAATTGCCTGGGTGCTCGGAGCGCAAGCCCCGAAAGCCGTGCGCTCACAGAAGATGGACGATGTCATCTTTGCCGGGACCGCAAAGCGTCCTGCGCTCGGGCGCGCCGAGGTCAGCATCACCATCGACAACGCCGACGGCACGCTCGGTTTAGAGTTCAGCGAGATCACCGTCACGCGCATCTTGTTCCGCACCGGTGAGTCCGAGTACATGATCAATGGCGTCGGTTGTCGCCTGCTCGACGTCCAGGAACTCCTCAGCGATGCTGGAGTCGGTCGGCAGCAGCACGTCATCGTGAGCCAGGGCCAGATCGATGCGGTGCTCAACGCTCGCCCAGAAGACCGCCGGGCGATCATCGAAGAAGCTGCCGGGGTGCTGAAGTTCCGTAAGCGCAAGGAAAAGGCTGAGCGTCGCCTCGACGCAACCGAGGCCAACCTGCTGCGCGTGCAGGACCTGCTGCGAGAAGTCCGCCGCCAGCTTCGTCCGCTCGAACGACAGGCAAAGGCTGCCGAGCGTCATGGTTCGCTCATCGAAGAGCTGACGGCTTTGAAGACCTTTGTCTCCGGTCGCGAGATCGCCAGCCTGCGCGTGAAGCTCGAAGCCTTGGCCTCGACCAAGCTCGAGACTTCCACGGGTGAAGCAGAACTGAAGTCGGCCCTCGCAGTACTCGACACGGCAGTGATGTCGATTGAGGCACAACTCTCGGCACGCGGGGCGAGCGACATCAGCGATCGCCTGCGTCACGTCGAGCAGCTCCGAGAGCGCGCGCGGGGACTTGCGGCGGTGCTCGTCGAGCGTCGCCGTTCACTCGAACGCGACAAGGGCCAACTCCTCGACGCCGGTGTCGTTGCGAACCTCGAGGCGGACGCGGCCCGGTTCCGTGAGGAAATTGAGAACGCAGCGGCCGAACTTGCGGAACTCGAACCCGAAACGGGCCAGCTGAGCTTCGACGAGTCGTCCTTCCGCAGCGAACGCGAGAACATTCTCGAAGCCGTGCGCGAAGACCAGACCACCACGAAAGCAGCCAGCGCGGCGGCTGAGGTTCGTGGCGAGCTGCGGTCGATCACGTCTGCGGTTGAGCGCACCGCGGGTGAACTCAACCGGATGGTCGGTCGCAAGGAATCACTGACAAATCGCTCACAGCTCGCACAAGAAGAGGCTGCTCGATTCCGCACCGACTGTGATGAAGCCGGGGCGATTGAAGCGCCGCTCGTCGACGAGGTCGAGGCCGCCGAGCAGGCCGCGATGGAAGCGCAGGCCACGTTCGAAGCCCGTCAGTCGTTGCGCAACGATGCTGCCGAGGAAGCCTCACGCTGGGCGGCACGCGTCGAAGCGCTCCAGATGGCGCTTGACGCGGCCCGCGCCCGGGCGGGCGCCGAACGTCTCCAGGGCGTTGACGGTGTGCTCGGAACGCTGCTCGACCTGATCGAAATCGACGAAGGCTGGGAGCCGGTCGTCGAGGCTGCACTCGGCGAGTCGCTCACTGCCGTGGTGGTTGACGACCCGGCCGCAGGTCGTCGAGCGTTAGACGCACTCAGGAGCAGCGACACGAGCGGCGCGGTCATCGCGCTCGGCGCTCGCCCCAAAGGGTTCGACGCCCCGGCCCTGGGTGACCCTGTGCGTCCTCACACGCGCAGCCAACGTCCTGAGGTTGAGGCCCTGCTTGACGGTCTGCTCGGTTCAGCGGTGCGGATCGACGAACTCTCCGAGGCACTCGACGCTGCAATGCAACATCCTGAAGCTGTGGTCGTCACTGGCTCGGGCGACCGATTCGGACTCAGCGGCTGGCGAATCGGCACAGCCGGCGGGGGAGCCACGGCCGCCGCACTTGAAGAGGCGAGCGAGCGATCGAAGACCGCAAGTGCCGAACTTGACAGTGCTCGCGGCGCTGTTGCTGAGATTGAGCAAACGCTGCGTGCTGCCAAGAACACTGAGGTCGAGCTCGCCAAGCGACTTGACGCCAACGACGCACGGTTCAGCGCCGCTTCAGAAGGCTTGTCACGAACTCAGGGTGAGCAGCGTGAGATTCAGGCTGAACTCGAAACACTCGACCGGAACATCGCCGAGGCAGAAGTCAACATCAAACGTGAGCAGCAGCGGATCACCGAAATCGAAGCGCTCCTTCCTG
>Ga0209603_1000687_pt1 | contig 39381 bp, 53 predicted proteins | sample COGITO_mtgs_1206_FD_184812 | JGI IMG/M metagenome (GOLD analysis project Ga0209603, IMG submission 184812) | Pelagic marine microbial communities from North Sea - COGITO_mtgs_120607 (SPAdes) (version 2) | ecosystem: Environmental > Aquatic > Marine > Epipelagic ...
TAGAGCCAAAGAACAAGCACTTATCAGCACTATCAAGGGCGTTAGATTGCGCCCCAGACTACATATTGCATGGAGCAACATTCGGAGGTGAGGTTTCAATTGCACCTATTCACAGCCGAATCCCATTAATCAGGTGGAATGAAGTTAATACCTATTATCAAGGAGATTATATGAAGCTAGACAAGGAGACAGTGGATTGGTTGTATTGCCCAGTTCAATGTGGTGAAAATACTTTTGCCACGACTGTCAACGGGGATTCGATGACATCGCCCTACCCTAACAATAAAAGTTATCCAGCAGGAATCATTATATTCATTGACCCAGACGCGCCATTAGTTAGTGGTTCTCGCGTTATGGCTAAACTTGAAGATTCTGAGGAAGCGACTTTTAAAGAGTACATAGAAGATGGGGGTAAGAAGCTGCTCAAGCCAATCAACCCACAGTACGCAATAGAAGCATTTACAGATGGTTCTAAAATAATAGGCGTGGTAATCGGCTCATTTGTAGCAGAGTGAACTTTTTTTTGCGTGTTACATCATATAAATCTAATTGTAAATAAAGAGGATAAATGTTAGTTATAAATTTGAATAAAAATCAATCCAAAAAGAAGGCGTGGATGCAAGAGGATCAATGGATGTGGCATATAGTACACACCGATACGTTTGCAATCACTAAACCTGTTTTTGGAATTTTAGAAGCTATAGCAAAAGCCGAATTTAAAATAGCAATAGGCTGTAATTCATGCTCAACATCGCCTCAAGGGCCACCGACTAAATAAACTTTACATTAAGATAAACCGATCTCCTTTAAGGGGATTTTTTTTGGCTTAAATTTTACCTCCGACATGACACTTATCAATACATAACAAATAAACTTGCAATCCTTGTTAACTTAACTTATTATGAGTCATACCAATTAAGAACTGGAGCAGCAAATGAATTCAATCAATCACTGTCATGTAACAAGCCAGGTCAACATTCACACCGATGTTATTGATGCACCTGACTATCTTCTTGAAGATGCTTTTAACGAGCTTAAAGATGATCTTCTTTATGATAGCTATATCAAGATTGGAACGACCCATTATTATGTTGACGACCTTTTCCAGTATGGAGATGAGGACGAACAGATGCGTGTCATATATTTAGCCTTCCGCTTTCCCGATGAAGCACAACAGCTTTCACAAGACGTTATTACTAAGTGCGCTGCTGTTTACTTTAAAGACCACCACCCAGAGCTAACTTTGCAATATCACGCAGAAAAACACTCGGAGCATTAACTATGACTAAAGAGACTTTTGTGATCAATGCATTAGGTGTAGTTATCTGGATCGTTTGCACAGTCTGGTGGACAGTCGGAATGACCGCATGAGTGCCTCAGTCCAAGCCTGGTTGTTTGTAATCGTAATAATTTTAATGGGAGTAGAACTATGAACTTTTTGAATGACATGACCCCCACGCCATTTTTAGCTGCTGTACAGGCTGACATAGATTGGCAGGCAGTTGGGGAAAACAATAACCCTTACTCAGCTAAAAGCCAGCCAGAAGCGCGTCAGGCTTACGATGATCGGTTTGAGCAAGTCAGGAATGAATGGGAACAATTTACTGGGAGTGTAGCGTAATGGATATTTTAACGATGTTGAATATGCCCTTTAGCAAAGCGGAAGTTGAATTTAAACCAGGTGGTGGTCAACAGTTGGCGTATATAGACGCAAGAGCAGTAATGAAACGACTTGATGAAGTTATGGGAATTGATGGTTGGCAGGACTCTTATAAGTCTATTGAGAATAGAACAATCTGTGAACTTTCATTAAAGATTAATGGAATATGGATTACTAAATCTGATGGGGCTGGAGACACAAAAATTGAAGGTGCAAAAGGTGGCATCTCATCTTCATTTAAACGAGCGGCTGTAAAGTTTGGTGTTGGTAGATACTTATATTATTTACCAAAGGAAGTAAATTCTTTTGAACAAATGCCTAGTTGGGCATTGCAAAGCACAACAAGAACCGACAAAGAATTAATGCAAAAAGTTTTAATCGCTTTACTTGAGGCTATTGAGTCAGATGATTCAGTGTTAGCTAAAGAAGCAATGGAAGGTCTTTCTGAGCGTGAGCAAAGCTACGTTTGGAGCATGACTAGTAGTAAACAAAAAACAGCAATTCATTCATTAACTTATCAAGAAGAGGCAGCATAATGTTAGCTAAATTAGTTCGATTGGGCCGCGATGCGGAAGTACGTTATACACCAAAGGGTGACCCTGTAGCGTCATTAGCGATGGTCTACGATGTGGGCTTTGGTGATAGTAAACGAGGTCAATGGATCGATGGGACGCTGTGGGGTAAACGTGCAGAGAGTCTAGGGCCATACTTAACCAAAGGTACTCAGGTTGTGCTTTATGCCGATGATGTAGAGCTTGAGCAGTTCATGAAAAAAGATGGCACTCAGGGCGCAAAGTTAAAGTGTCGTGTTAGTGATCTTAGCCTAGTATCTGGTGGCCCTTCGGTTAGGTCAGGTCACCCCCATGCCAAGGAAGCTCAAAATGCAGAAAAGGCCAAGGCTGCTGTAATGGCTGAGTGGGACCAAGGTCCAGGCAAAGGCGATGGTTTTGGTGATGACGATGTTCCTTTTTAGGAGGCGCTATGAATGAATTTGTAGAAGTGACGGAAATATTTCAAGCAAGAGTTCATGGGGCTTACGTCTACCATAAAAAAGGTAGGGTTCTTTTAAACAAGGCCCACATCGTGTCAGTAAGTGAAGTTGGGCATGAAGCGGAGGCATTCTTTGTAGATTTTTTTACCATTGGTGATGATGAAAAATATATGTATGTCGATGCCATATCCGCTGCAACGATTACAGGCTTGAGGGTTGGGTAATGAATACTAAAGTGCAAGTGCCTTTTACAAGGCGGTTACAAGGCGCTTACAAGGCGTTTACAGTGCAAGTACCAGTGCCGATCACTATGGTTAGCAACCAAGACTTGATTGACGAGCTTAATAGGCGAGAAGTAAAGGTTAAATGGGCTAGAATAGTTATGTCGCCAAACTCTAAGCCCAAAGATCGAGTAAAGTTAGGGTTAAGCCCTAGCACAATAATTGAAGAAATGGATTGCAGAAAATGAGTAGATTAATGACGATTGATGAGTACATGGATCGCACCTTTTCTAAAGCTTCACAACCTCACATTAACACTGTGAGGCGTTGGATCAGAGAGGGTAAGTTAAGCGCGATCAAGATGGGCCGATCTTATTACATTGAAGATCAGGCTGGGGAAGAGTACGCTAACGACTTAGATAAAAATAAAATGGACGCTGTCATGGCGAAAATACTAAGTGCCTAAATCCGCAGGACTGCCGCCAAACCTATACACTAACAAGTCGAAAGGCAAAGTGTATTACTCTTATAAACACCCAGTTAATAAGACTAGGCATGGACTTGGAACTAATAAGCTAAATGCGGTGAAAGCCGCTAGGCTTATGAATGATAAGTTTGAGCAGCGTTTTGAGATTGAAAAGATGCTAGTCAATGGCATGATTAAAATGAGTGCGCTGTGTGAAGAGTATAGAGCGTTTATTAAACAGCAATTATCAGCAGGGGCTTTAGCTCAATCCACAATAGAGAATCGCGGATACACTTTAGATCGCATAAAAATTAAGTTAGGCAAGGCTTACGCCAGAGACATTAAGACAATAGACATTACGCGCTACCTTAATGATATGTATGACCCAAAGACTGACCTGGGCACTGCTAGGGCGCGTGACGTTCACAGAGGCCACTTAATGCTTTTATTTGAATACGCTATTCAAGAGGGGTACGTTGATAAGTTTAATCCAGCGACACCATGCTTAAAGGTAGGCAAGAAACGTGTCACTAGGAGGCATACCATTGATGGATGGAATGCGATTTATAACGCTGCTGAGCCTTGGCTAAAAAACGCAATGGACTTGGCAATTTTAATTCTTCAGCGTAGATCCGACTTGTGTGACATAAAATTGTCAGACATAAAAGACGGACACATACACATGATTCAAAAGAAAAGCATTAAGCATGATAGTGCGTATATTAAAATTGAAGTGACAAAAGAACTGGCTGAAGTTATTCAGAAGTGTAAGTCAGATAATGTGCTTTCACCTTACCTAATCCATAGAGTGCCTAACAAGAGAACTAAGGCAGCTATGGATACAGGCAACCACAGAACTTATATTACCCCAGCGTATTTGAGTAGAGCGTTTAAAAAGGTTAGGGACTTGGTTAATCCATACCCTGATTACACAGAAGATGAACAACCAGGCATTCACCAAGGTAAAGCATTGGGCAGTAAGTTATACAAAAGAAGGTTTGGTGAATCAGCAACAATAATGGCTGGACACACTAGTAAAGAAATGACCAACTTTTATGAAGAAGATCCTGACGATATTGAGTGGAAGCTGGCAGTGCCTAAACTGGACTTAAAAGCCGATTTAAAGCGGTAGGCTTGACCAACTTTTGACCAACTTTTGACCAACTCTGTTTTCTGAATATTTGGAAAAGCTCTGAAAGCCCCACCCCATAAGGGTTTAACTGGTCGGGACGGCAGGATTTGAACCTGCGACCCCCTGCCCCCCAGGAATGAACCCAATCAAGCGCAAACCCCCGTGGTTGCTGCAATGTAGTGTTTTTTCGTTACCAAAATACTAATCAATCCAACCCAATAGAATCAACAACTTAACACACGTTTTGACCAACACTTATCAATACTAAACACTGCGCTAAAGTTAATACCACTCATAAAAAAGACCACCAAAAGGTAGCCAAAGGTGGAGCCTTGGGGAATTACTTCTTCTTCATTACGCTTTCGGCTAGTCCACCACCAAAGTAGAACATGACAATGGTTAACATAATCCAATCGATCTGGAACTCAGACAGGATCGCTTTAACGCCTGTTACATCTTTTGCCTAAGAACGTCATAACGATCACCAGGATATAAGTGCCGATATAGGTGACTGAGAACATAGTCGCCATGATGCGCTGGGCAATCTTAAATGGCGCGTAGGCTGTCATCAGGTCAGTCTTAGCCTTGGTCTTGGCTTCGATCATCTCAGCGTCAGACGTATGGAACGAGTCTATTAGATCCATGCCCTTGCTTATAACGTCACCGCTTCCAAATATTGTGCTTAGAACGCCCATGCTATTCCACCAACTCTACATGGGGCATATCTTTAAAAGACTTAAATAAGCCTCCCCATCTAATTTCATACCCTGCCCCTAATTGGATTGAGGCCGTCAAAAACGCGGCTGCAACTACGGCTAAATCTTCCTCATTCCATGAAGCCTTACCATCTTTAAATGCGTAAAAATCCAGTGCCTTGCCCTCTTGATGCCTAGATCGATGTTTTATCCCGTCAGCCATGCTTAATTTAGAATCAAATAACTTTTTCTGTTCTGAGGCAGTTCTTGACCCAGATAAAGGCCCATGCCCAAAGTCCACAGTAGATATGCTCAAGGCCAAGTTAGATATTTCAATCAATCGTGGGTCAACTGATGCTCTATTTTTTTTACTGTTATCCGATAATTTATAAGTCATTTTTGTATGCCCTCCTGGAGAAAAACTAGAATTGCAACACCAACAGCAGCAGCAAGCCAGAAGCCTTTTTTAATTACAGACTTGCCTACAGCCTGGTGAAATTTTGCCATAGATTTTTCACTAGCCAGTTCAGCAATTTTATCTAGTTGTGCCTCAGTTAATTCAATGTCTTTCATTTTCTATCTCACATAATAATAAGTAACGCCAAACATAAAGGCGATTACGACTAACAGCCATGACATTACTTTAATGCCCAAGCTTAAATTTTGTTGCAAGGCTTTCTGGCGCTGGTATCTAGCCTTTGCCTTATTCTTTACAGCGTCTTTCCTGTCCCTAGCAGCCTTTGCTTGGAAGCCCATCCAATCTTGCCAAAGCCCTGGCCTGCCGCAGTAAATCATAAATTGTTTTAACTCAGCTTCTTGTGCCTTAATTTTTTCAAGTGCTAGAAATTCTTCCAGTTCATTTTTTGGCCCTGTCTTATTTTCTACTCGTTTAGCTAGTTCTGCTTTTGAGTCAAAATATTTAATAAGTGAGGCAGAGCAATCGACTAGCTCTCGTCCACTACCGATAAATTGCTTAATAGTGCCATATGCTAGGTTACAGGCCGCGAGTTCGGCTAACAACGAGCCACCCAGTGCAACGTAGACAAAGGCCCACGATCTTTGTAAGCAACGACACCTGTCACTTTCGCCACGCTATAACGCTCGTTCACTTCACGCTGAGAAGTCTGAGGTTCAGCCACGATTGTCTGGCCCACTGGCGCAGGCATAAATACAGGATAGACCTCGCCAATTGTTGACCACATCTATGGGGCAGTGGGCCAGTTAACTGTTGTGGGCCACCCTGCTTGTGTAGGTACGTCCCGTAGAGCTTGGCGATAGGCTGCCATTTCAGTAGTCATGGTTACGTCAGAGTTTGCCGTCCAATCCGTAGCAGCGAGAAGTTGATTACGGACTTCTCTAGCCTCTGCTGCTAAACGATCATCTGCCCCTGCTGTCCATGCTGCCTCTTCTGCGTCACGGGCTGTTTCTTCTGCTGTTGTGAAGGGTACGTTGCCGTTTGATGTTGTGTGGTATCTAGTCATTAGATTGAAACTCCATAAATTTTAAACACTCCACTTATATTCCCTGACGCTGCTTTAAACTCCAGCTCAGTCAAAGCTCCAACAACGCTGTCAGTCAGAAAGTTATTAATAATATGACTACCACCACTTGCAAAGCCTGAGTATGCTCCACCGAACATGGTAGCTAAGTTTACTGTCAACGCATTTGCTGGATCATAAACACTCATGGTAAATACAGCCCCTCTTTGGGATGTGGCACTGTTTAAGCTTTCTGTTATATTAGGAGTTCGGTTAGACCATGTGTTGCCAATCCTTTCAGCTCGTATCTGTTCATAATTTCCGAATGACCCACTGCCAATTTTTCTCCGAAGTCGGATAGTAGTGTTGTTAGTGAGAACGCGCAAATCAGTAACTTCTATTAAATATTTGCTATAAGTTGCAGTAAAAAGTGAGGAAATTATAACTGTAGACGCATTGGTCGCATTTACTGTTGATAAAAGCACTAATCCAGCAGGAGCAACAGTGCCCCAACTTGTATCAGTTCCATCAGTCGTTAGAAACTTACCTGATTGGCTTGTCTGGCTTGGTATCTCGTCTGGAGTAGCTAACCCATTTAATAACAGGCTTGTTGCTGAGACTGCTTGACCAGCAAGTACCGATGGTGTGCCAGCAGTGGTAGCAAAAGTACCATTAGGTTGTACATAGTAAGTTGAGCCAGAAGTTAAGCTAGTTTGGTTATCACTAATGCCACCCTTGAGCATGATGCTTGCAGTTTGTCCGTTAGTGTAGGCTGCTGTGGCAGTGCCTAAGAAGTTGGTAGATGTTAGGTTTGATATTTGTTCAGTCGTGGCTATTTGCCCTAGTCTGGCGGTTCCTGTCTGGCTAGATTTGCCAACTAAAACAAACTTGCCGTAAGAGCTTGGGTCAAAAGCTACGGCTGGATACTCCCCAGAAGAAAGCATCTCAATCTCAGAGCCAAAAGTAGCACTGGTGCTGCCCAAAGTTCCTTGAATTACGCTGACATAGTTTGAGTTACTAACGTCCCTGTATGCAATTATAAATTTAGTTGCAGTATTTTTATCGAACGCTATATCCATTTGTTGATTAGTAGTGCCTGAGTTAAATACAACAGGGCTACCAAAACTGATTGAAGTTGAAGAAACAGTTCCTACAATTGCAGTTCCATATTGAGAGTTACCTTCATCTGAATGGGCAATCACGAATTTATTAGCTGTGTTGGGATCGTAGGCTATGGCAATATGATTACCGCCCGTAGGTGTTTCAAAGACAGCAGCAGTGCCAAAACTAATTGAATTGGAAGAGACAGTCCCCACAATGGCAGTTCCAACTTCTACGTTTCGATACGCTATTATTAATTTGTTAGCTGTGTTTGGGTCAAAAACAATACTATTAAAATAAGATTGTGCGGAGTTGTAAACTATTTTTGAACCATAGCTAATTGAAGTAGAAGAGACTGTGGCTACAATTGCTGTTCCGTATCCTGAGTTGGCTAAATTTCTGTACGCAACCACAAACTTATTAGCGGTGTTTGGATCGTAGGCTACTGTTATATCTACTGCTACACCTGTCTCAAAGACTGCCTCAGTTCCGAATGACAGAGAAGTTGAAGCTATTGTGCCAACAATAACTGCCCCTCGTTGCGAGTTACCATCGTCTTTAAAGCCTATAACAAACTTATTAGCGGTGTTTGGATCAAAAGATATGGACACCCAAGTCACGGCCCCTGCGTTAAACACAACTTCGCTACCGAATGTTAATGAAGTACCCGAGACACTACCCACAATGGCTGTGCCATAATCTGAATTACCCCCATCAGTGTACGCAATCACGAATTTACCAGCCGTATTAGGGTCATAAGCTGCCGCTATATAAGTAGTTGCAGAATTATTAAATACAACTCCACTTGCTGCGGGAATACTCTGCGATATAGCCGTTGGAGAAAAACCAACAACCTCAACCTGACCATTGGCTTTAAGTATTACTGGCTTACCATTCGGTAATGTGCCTGACGCTACAAAATCCTCTGCACCCCCTGCTGGGAGATTCGTTAGGTTGGCTGCTGATCCGTCTGGTGCTAGTACGTCAGTACCGATAACCAATCCTAGATTTGTTCGTGCCGCACTATCGCTAGACGCACCTGTACCGCCATTTGCTACAGCAAGATCAGTCCCAGACCATGTGGAGTTATCTACTGTGGTGACTGTAGGCGCAACCACTTGCCAAGACGAGCCGTTATAAACTTTCATAGCATTAGTGCCGCTATCAAAATACAGATCGCCACTGGCAATACTGGACGTTGGAGCAGAGCTTAATGAGCCATAGAAAATGCCTTGAAACGTGCTTAATGAGCTAGCGGCTGCTGTAGCCGATGTAGCTGCATTACCTGCGCTAGTGGACGCCTCAGACGCCTTGGTTGTCGCTGTGGACGCTTGAGTAGTTGCTGTGGAAGCGTGAGTAGACGCTGTAGATGCGCTTGTACTCGCTTCACTTGCTTTTGTAGTTGCGGTGCTTGCAGAGGTAGACGCTTCACTTGCCTTTGTGGTGGCTGTGTTTGCGGCTGACGTTATACTTCCTGCTGAGTTTGCAGAAGCGGTAGCACTATTGGCTGAGTTAGTTGCTTGTGTACTGGCAGTTGACGCGCTTGTAGCGGCATTACTAGCAGAGGTTGATGCCTCAGATGCTTTGGTAGTTGCGGTAGACGCTTGCGTAGTTGCGGTATTTGCTTTAGTCGTTGCGGTAGATGCTGAGGTTGCAGCTTCACTCGCCTTGGTAGTTGCGGTAGATGCCTGGTTAGTTGCGGTAGTTGCACTTGCTGCGGCTTCACTAGCCTTTGTAGTGGCTGTGGTGGCACTTGCAGCAACGGCAGAGGCATTGATAACCAGCGACCATTTGCTTGCTGACACATCACTTGATAGTGTCCCAGAGGTATGCGCGACTAAACAGATGTAAACATTGTTAGTGGCAGAATCTAAAACTAGGTCACGCAATTCAAATGCGGTGTTTGTGGCCCAGTTACCCTTCCAATCGCCTAGCTCTGCGGCTATTGATATGTTGCCAGAAGCATCATATGCCAATACCTTGCCTGCGCGGTTAGCGACAGTGTCAGATACTTCTTGAGTGCCACCATCGTAGACAGTTGCAGAGAATCGAATAGAGCGAGACACTTCTTCTTGAAGCTGCTGCACCATCATCGTCAATTTGTCGTATGCTGACTCAATTATGTTTGCGTCAAACGCGCCATAGTTTATAAGGTCAACGCCTTGGGTTAACGCTAGGCTTCGCAATAAAATGACATTGCCAGTAGCAGCAACAGGGACGCTACCCGAAGTAAATGTTACATTGCCGCCACCAGTTACACCTACATTTGACAGCGTGTAGTGAGTGTTAATGGTCTTTAAAACACCATCTAAATAAACTTTAATGTCGGCTGCGACAAATATCTTAAACGTATAAGCAAAGACTGTTTGAGAGCCATTGCCGTTATAGCTGTGTTTGTTCGTTGTGCTAGATACAGTCACTGATTATCTCCTGTAGATTTATTGACTACAGTAACTGTTGATTGCGCGGTTATTAGAATTGAGGAGCGTTCTGCTTTAACATCTCCTGTACATTTTCTGCGCCATACGTTTGCGATGCCTTACCAATCTTGCGCTCCATTACTTTATCTTGAAGTCCACTGTATTGAGTGTTTTCTGGGTTCAACATAAATGCTGTAGCACTAGCGTCAAATGCCTTTTGAATATTCTTTACCATCTCCACGCGAATGAAGTCAGTAGGTGCTGCCTGGTATGTCTCAGATTGGATTAGTTTAACTAAAGCCATTCTAAAGTCGAGTTCACCACCCTCACCATCAGGAATCTTTAATGTCTTGCGCGATATTAAAATTCGATCATGGTATTGTTTAGAAGTTAATTCAACACCATCCATTGTCTTCTTTGGCATTCTAATAGGCGTAACATTAGTGCTGTCTAACAACGAACCAATGTGGCGAATCACTAGGTCTGAAGTCTCATTACTAACAGGCCACGGGTTAAGAACTTGCTCATACATTATTGGGTCGCCCATTGCATCAAGGGCCATTGGTAAAGTTTCAGACATCCAAGGTGTGCCATTTTTAAGCTTCTCAACAAAAGTAAATGTCTGTCTCATATATGGGTCTTGAAACTTTCTTGCATCTCTTCTAGCTCCAGACAGAGGAATAACAGCGTTTGTAAGACCTGATGTAAACCGATCAACTTTACTTGCTTGACCAGGGCTTCTTGTAAACGCACCCATAAAGTCATGGATTCCAGACATAAAAGTCTTGTTTAAAGTGTTCTCTGCCAGTACAAGAGTGATAGCATTAATAGCTTGACTAGGGTCATAATCATCGTAAGCGTTGTATTTATTTAATTCATTCATCTCCACTAAATCAGCAATAGTGCCGACAATGTATGAAATTGGCTCCATTCGATCATAAGAAGTATAGGTTCGATTACCTTCATCATCTGTAAAAACAAAAGACCTGGGCCGCCATCCAGTTAACATTTTAGCTTTCCTAGCCTGGTAGTCTATAGGACCAGACCCAGTTACTTTCATGTCAATTGCTTGCATCGCTATGTATGCGCCAAGCATTGAACCAAAGGTCAGTCTAGCTCTAGCAAGTTGCGCCCTTTCATCTCCAGCAGCAAACTCTTCTCTATATTTTTTTGACAACAAACCCAAAGGCGTTCTTTCTACAAACCCCATTTTTAATAAGTTAGTAGGGGTTCTAATAAAAGGAAGAATTATTTTTGCAGGAGCAGACTTGTTTAACAAAGACTGCAAGTCACGACCTAGTGGAGGCAAGGGAGTCGCAGCCATGTTATAAATCGAGTAGTCAACGCCAGCTTCTTTAATATTTAACGGCACATCAGTCATTAATGAATCAAGCGTCTGTAGATATTCTTGCTCAGATAAGCCATTTAAATCTCTCAATCTACTGGCCTCACGATATGACATTTGTGCGACCTTTGCCCTTTCGTTAATTGATCTAAAGAAGCCATCAACTGGACCCATGACTCGCTCTAGTGGAAATCTTACTGTAGATCCAAAGGCATCAATCATCCAACCCCATGTGCCTGACACATTAAAAGTTGCACTACTAATTGCTTTTGGATAGGCAGACTCATATTTAGCGATACCCCCATATGGCTCACCTGTTTTAAAGACTTGACCCATAACGTACAAAGCATCAGCAAACCCATTAATTAAACCAAAAGTTTGAGCCAGTGCTTCGCCTTTTATTATCTTGTTAGGTCCATCAGCTATACCCCAGCCCATACGAGCAGCAAGAGCCGTTTCAAATGGACCAATAACTGTCATTAGGGCATTACCCGTAGAATTAACAATGTGAGTTTTTACGCCTGACAAGATTGATGAAACAAATAGCTCTGCCATTGCCGCACCACCTTTTGACATACCGCCTTTTTGAGCTTTAACAATCTTATTAAGCCCTTCAAAGGTGTCGTTATTCATAATCTGTTCAGCCACTTCTAATATGTCAAATCGACCCTCTTGGGTTTCCATGATCTCCTTCATTCGATTATTTTGCATACTTTCACTGCCTAGAGGCATTCCATATGAGCGCATGGCCCGTCCAATCTCAGCCCTAGCCCCCATGAATTGAGCCATAAACTGATTATGAAAATCCCATTGACGATGAAACTTTAACTTCATATTGTCATCAGCCGATCCAGCCAAAACTCTTTGTGCCATAACTTTTAGGCTTCGTGCTGACTCATGCAGAACATGGCGTGAAGCAAGTATTGTTTCAGCATTAGCCGCCTCACCCGTTTTTCGCATTAATATCTTTTCCAAGAACTCAGGCTTTTGACCTAGCTCTCTCGCCATTTCAGTTAGCTCTTGATCTCGGATTATTCCACGCCTGGCCTCATCGATCTCGTCTAAATATTGGTCAGCTAACCCAGCAATGAGTGACTGAGTTTTTTCGTCTGTATCGATAGTATCAAAGTTAGGTTGCCAGTTTTGCCGTGTATCGTAGTCATCAATCGATGTCGCCATGAAGTCATCAGCCTGGTCTGCTAACTGGACCGCCTCATCAAGCATATCTTTTTGGACTTCTTCAATTGGGACCGCATTAGCTTTAGCGGCTGGAGGCACTAGAACGTCAGTCGCAGGCATTTGCTGGGCTTCTGGTGTGATAGTAGTTAGATCGTCAATAGCGTCTGCAACAGCGGCCTCTGGTGGCGTTATGTCACTTACAACGCCATCTACTTCCATCATTGTGCTGGCTGATGGATCTGGCGCAATATCTTGAGTAGGCATTACTTCAGATGCCATTTCGGGCACGATGGCTTCGGGGTCGGGCACATTCCTAGACATTTGAGATACTGAGTTGCCGTAAATAATTGCAGGGCTTTCTTGTGCCACCTCTTTAGTTACTTTTGACGTTAGTATGGTGGCTAAAGTTTTAGCAAGAGAACTCATTTTAATGCCTCATTTTGTAATCGAACTGCGTCATCGTAATCAGTGACCAAAGGCACATCGGTAGCACCACCAAAGTATTCTGAGTCGTAAACAAAGAAAATTATATCTGGCTCACCATTGTTGTATTTTTTGAACACACCTTCTTTATCCCAGCCAGGTGGAGCAAATTCATCATTCCAAGGAATACGAGCCACTGGACGGAATCCAACGCGTTTATAAATATCTGGCAAGAATGTATCAAAGGCATCCAACTTATTACCGCCTGCTTGTACAGCCGCCTGCAGCATCGCATAGGAACCGCCTGCTGGCTCAGTGGAAGAAGCAAACACCGCTACGATGTCACCATCAGGCTTTATTGCAAAGCCACTGCCAGACTCTGTTCTAAATAAACTAGATGATGCGAGGTCTTCTGCGCTTTTGATTTCTACTTGAGGACCAAACTTATTTCCAGCCATAGCGGCTGTCATGTCTAAGTTATAAGTTATAGCGTTAGATGGGGCATCTACTTGACTAATAGTGGGTAGGTTTAGCCCAGCAGATTGATACTGAGTTAAAATAGATGGTTCAGCTTCAAAAGTTAAAAGCCCATTGCTTCCATCCCCTCCAATACTTCCGCTTCGGTAAGGCCCGAATGTCGAGCCATTACTTCTGCCACTATTGGTGCTCGTACCCCGTCCAGCTTTGAAGGCTCTGTCTTGGTCTGCACGGAAGGAGCTAAGGAACTCTGACTTTCGTCCTGAAATGGTGTTTCCACCTGAGACAGTCCTGACAGTGCCCGATTGAAGCGATCCATCTGCGTTGGCGTTTTCAAATTGTTTTGCTGCTTCATCTAATTTGCTCCTGTTAACTTCTGGACTAGTAAACCACGGCCCCTCTTTGGAAGCAGTGACCTTAAACCCTGCTGGTACTATACCATTTTTCGGATTCTTTATAAACTTTTCAAATTCTTTTTGTCGCTCTGGAGTCATTCTAACAATGCCACCATTTGACAATGGATACTCTTGAATAGAACCATTAACAGTTTGTCTATACGTTACTCCAGAAGAGAAAGTTCCAGGTTTTCCTTCTGTTACCGAACCTCCTATGGCATTACCAGACCTAACAGACTCAAGTGTGCTGTGAGATACTGGTTGGTTACCTTCGATCAGCCAAGATTCCCAATGCATTCGACTTAAGCTTGCATCTTTAGGGCGACCAAGTAATCGGTAAGCTTCTTTAACAGTATCTGCTAATCCATTTTCCAACATCTCAGTAATCATTAACCCTCTTGGGCCAGCAACAATATTACTCAAGCCTCCCTTGTCTATACCATCGTAAATGTTCTTGCCATCATAACGTCCATCATCCCATAAGTGTCGAGATTGGATTCGGTCCATTACCAATAAATCATCTTTGCCGCCAACAAGAGACAAGAATGATACAACTTTATTGTCAATCCCAGCCTTGTTAGTTAACTCAAAAAACTTACGCCTGACTTGTGGGCCAGAGGCATTAGGGTCTGCCAATAAGTCATGCAATTGTTTTAATGCTGTAGTCCTAGTTCCTTCCACATCTGAAACTTTGGATAGTTGCATTAACAAATTTCCTGTCGCGTTAGCGTTCATTGTGACTTGTTTTCCAGGTGATCCTTCTGGAAGACTTGTTGAAGTCATTTTCTTCCAGGCTTCAAGATCGGACTCAGTAAATGTTCCATTAATTGTTTTCTTAATAAAGGGAGTTGCACCCTCAAGAATATCTAAAAACGCACCTTCTTGCTGCATTGGGCCTGCACCACGCGATAATATACCCCAAGTAAATAACCTAGCTGTCATGTCTTGACTAGCTTGACCTGTGTTGTATATGCTTTTAATTTCATTTACATATTCAAAACCTTCATCCACAGCAGCTTTCATTTCTGGGCTTAATTGCTTTAACTTAGTAGCTAATGCCTGTGGGTCTTGTGTGTACTTTATAGCCTGCGATGGTGGTGCTGGCAGAAAGTCGCCTCCAAAAGCTTGAGCTTCCGTGCTTAACCAGTTTTCCTCTGATGCCAGCGATAGTGGATTATCTGCTAAAACTGTATCTATGTTAGCCATTAGAGAGGCTGTGTTGTTTGGCGTAAATGTCTGAACTATTGGTATTGAAGGTTTTTCACCAGTTCCCGAAACCAATAGCAATGGAGGCATAGCGTGACCCTTTGCGTTATCTAATGGAACCGCTAGTGCTTGTGAAACCCCTGCATCAGGCGTGATAGCTGCATCATTAAGTTGTGGGTCTGGACCGACACTAGGCATACCAGGATCACCAAGCGCAGGGACATCTGGACCGCCAGTAGCAATGTCTGGTGTGTAGTCAGGCTTATCGGGCCAATCAGTAGGTCCAACTCCAGAACCTAACTGTCCAGGCTTGTAAGTCTTATCTACGGCCCAGCCTAATCCATCCCATATCCAACCTGGAGCAACTGGAAGAAGCGCACCAAAGGTTGCACCTATGCCAGCAGATAAAGCGTTTAAAGTATTATCTTGCTCAGTTTGTTGGCTAAAATATGGGTTGTCACTAGCATTGATTATTGCTTGTTGGTGAATACGGGTATAGGCATCCCCAAATGCAGCACCTTCTAAGCTAAGAGCTAATGATGTTTCAAGTCTATTTCTCATTTGAGATTTAAGACCTTTCTTCCCTAAATATCTAAGCCCTTGTGATGCCAGTGCAGCAATACCTCCAAGGCTAGATGGATCTGCAACCATTGCTTGGCCCATACGCGCTGCTTCATTTACGTTGTCCATGTCCATCGCTGTATACGCATTAGACAGGTGCAAGAATGCTAACTTCTGATCAGGTGTCGTTTGATCACTTTCCATTAACTCCATATAGCCGTACAAGCCTATTTCATCTTGATTAGACATATAGTCTTTTGTAGACATATCCAAAGGGTTGTACTTATACGATAGATCCTGCAAGAAATTGTTATCAGCTTGAAAAATACTGTGGTTGAATCGGCCCATCTCGTCAATGCCATAACGAATTAAATCAGAGTCAGTACCCTCATATTCTTTACCTTGGCGCATTTCATAAAGCGTCCTTGATGCCAAAACCATATCTTCATCAGGGTTATCTATAGCCTGCTGCTCTTTTATAACGCGATGCTTTTTACCTAGCGCATCGGTTAGTTTGAGGCTTGTCTCATACTGTTGATCTGCTTGATCTTGCCCTGCTCTAGCTATGTCATCAGCTTGTTGCAATTCGCCAGGGTCCACGTTCCATACACTACCGCTCATACGATGACTCCTAGCTCTTTTGCTAATGACATAATGTCGTTTTGTACTAATCTTCTATAATCTTTAGCATCTGGTTTTATTAAATATTTTGCTTCAAACTCTTTAAGAGCTTTGTCTCTGTCAGTCCCAGGTGGATACTTATCAACAATCTCTTGAATTGTTGTAGGAGCAGACGAACTAGAACTCGGCTTATTATTGATTTTATCCGCAATTATTTGATTAGCTAAATCAATGACTGACGTTGTGCGCTTACCAACAGGAAGGGCTATTACAGCATCGTACAATTTAGTTAATGCCGCATCCGCTTCTGCGCTGGCAGCACCAAAAGGATTAAATTGTTTTGACGCAACTGGAAAAGCAGCTTTTATTCGCCTGGTCGCCTCTCTGCCTGCTTGAGTTGCAACCCAATCCAAATCTGTATCCTGGTCATCATTCCATTTGGCTAAATCAGCCAAAAGTTTAATGCGAGAATCACGGGTTAACATTTCGTTGTTTAAAATATCAGCGGCTGTGTAGTCCCACACATTTAATTTAATTAGTGAATACTCAGACCAATCGTCTACCTCTGGACCCTTGATCTCCTCAACAAGTCGTTGGCTTAAAGCCGCATGATACGCAGGGGTAATTTTGTCATTGAGTAGTAGTAAATCAATTTCGCCCTCATTAGTTATATCCCCCATTACAATCTTGGTCAGGGCATCAACATAAGTGTTTGTTTGCTCGTCATCAAAGTCTTTATCGATTTGATTCTCGCGTTGTTGAATAGATGTGAACGCAGACTGTACAGTGGACAATGATAGGTATGGGTTAGTATTGTTAATCAATGAAAGTCGTATAGCGTCAAGGTCTGTATCGCTAGTAGAGCTTTCTATAGACATTGTTAATTGAGTAGACGCATGGGTTTCAAGATGACTTTGTAGTTCATTTACGCCAGCCTCTGGGGTCATAAATCCAATCTTTACTTGCTGCTCAATTGCAGCTTGGATCATTTCATTACCATTGTGCAGTTTGCTATACGATGATATTTGAGAAGCCAGGACACCATTGGCATAATCAACTTGCCTTGTTCGAGCAACGCCTCTAATGTCAGAAGCCTTGCCTCGTAAGTATGCAGAAATATCTTCTTGATACTTAGTAGATGCTGTTTTATTGGTAAAGTTATTTAGCGTTTCAGAAACGTGTTTCATCGAAATCGCATTCCAACGCTTAGAAATATCTCGGTAAGTGGGGTTATTGTCTTGATCAAAATGAGGCTGATTAACCATTTCATCATATGCTGAATCTAATGCTATTAGGCTAGATTGATAGTTTTGCCCATACTGAGCAACTGCCTCTGCCTTATTGCTCATTACCTGGTAATCATCGACCACTTGAACCAGTGCCTGCGTGGTCCTCATCTCGGCTTGAGCAGCGGATGAGATAGCACCTAAACTAATTTGTTCAGCACCAGGCACACCTGTCTGGTTGATATTAGGTATTCTCACGTTATCTTACCCCACCAATTATTTTCGTTGCCTATTTTTCCTATGTTACTAATCAACAAACTTTCACCCTGGCTGCTCATTGAGTCGGCTTGTGCGCTTGCCCCTGCCCTTCTAGCTGCTGCGGTACGTTTACCTTGCTCTGCGGTGAAAGCCATCTCACGTTCAGCTACAGTGGCAGCTTCTGCCATTACAGCCATGCTAGATCCACTTCCTATATCAACGCCTGCTTTAGCGTAAGATACGACTCGTTGGCCTTGTTCTTGGTTATATTGATACCTTGATCGCCTTAACCGCTCTTGAGTTTCCAGTTCAGCAAGTTGTGCATTCTTTTCTCCAGCCTCACGCATTTGTGATGATGCATTATCTGCGTCAGAGTATTGCTTAATCGCTCCAGCGATTGATAAAAACGTCAAAAAACTCATAATTAATCTCCAACTCCTAGCGTTCCGAATAGCGATATTATGTGGCAGGCCAAAGGAAGGTCTTGCTCAATTATGATTCGCGCATCTAAGTCATAGCCCAAGTTGTTAACTTTTATATCTTGAGTGGCGGTTGGCTGCTCATTGCCGTAGTTTGTGCCAGGTGATCGCACAGGTGGACGCTGCCCATTGATTGTTGGTATTGATGACTTATCTAGGCGTAGGAATATTTCATTCCATCGTTTCATCTTGCCAAGCGTTGTGCCTGATCCAGCATTTAGCCCAGGTCGAGTGGGCGTGAGCTTTGATACATACTTTAAGCCAACCTTAATATCTGAGGCCGTATAATTTAATGTAAGCGCACCGCTAGAAACGACCATATCAGGGTGTACAGCACCATCAGCGACAACCTGTACAGTTTTACCCTCTAGGTGTGCAAGACCGCTTACAGACGCTGTAGCAGAGCCTGAGTAGGTGATCATGCTGTCCATGAAGTGATCGGGGTTGTATAGCTCAACAAACTGCTTTACAACACCACCAATCGTTCTTTTAACAACAAACCAATATTGATCTGGGCCATCTTCGGATATGACGGCTAGGCTTTTGTATTCACCATCTGTAGTGTGACGATGCCAGCCAACCACCTCTTGACTAGGATCATAAGTGAGCATGATTAAAACGCCATCAGCCCTTATACCTAGTAATATTGAATCAGGCACATGGCTGTAGCTTAGACCTGTTAATCCACCTTCCGTTATATGTTCGGCTAGAAAGGTAATGTCATCTGATTGGAATGAGTCAGATTCCCATTTGTAAGCTACGTTTCTTACTTGTGTGCCAGAGCGTTGGATAAAGAACACATCACTGCCAACGTAAGCTGGGTGGCCTAGCTTAGATCCGTATGAAGTCTGTCTGCGAACATCGATATTAGTTGGAGTTACCGCAGATTCATTGCCACCCGTTACCCGAAACTCACCGCCAGATGTGCCAATAATTAGCACTCGTTGTGCGGCTAACCATTTAATATTGTTGACTCGGTCAGATGCGATGGCATAACTTAGCCCATCATTTGCAGTAGCCCCAGGGTTAAAGTTTTCATACTCACCAGTTTTACTAGCCCAGAATGTCTGAGGCTTAGACACTGTCCCTGCATACCATAAGCGTTGCTCATAAAACACCACACCGCTAGGGTAGCCCTTTATCGTTGTAAACGCTGGCTCTTGCCATAGGTTTGTCGGATTTGTGTCCTGCGGCATATAGCCTAAATCTTTAATGGTCACGTTAGCGACAGTAGCTGACGCAACACTATTAACGCGAACCCATACGACTTCACCCGTAGCAACAGTGGGGATTGTATCGATTAAAAAATCACCGCCAATGTGACTAGAATTAAACAAAGAGCTACTGGCAGTGATATTCTGAGTCGTAGCAGTTGTGGAGGCAAAAGAGATTGTAAGTGTTTCATCTTGATTGACAGGTAGGAACGGGCCTTTTTTAAATGCTTCATCAACAATTGTCCAGCTTGCATGAGCTAACCTCGTTAGTTTTCTAGGTTTATGTGAAGGGTGAACGATCCACATCACATCTGCATTTTGAGCGAACTGTAGCTCGTTTACTTGAGCATGAGTGTAATTTGTTGCGATCTCGTAGGCTGATCCACTGGCTTGGATTTGACCACCATCGGTATAGAATCGAATGTAATTATTACCGAACTCTAAAACATAAGTCTGGTCCACACTAAACTCAAAAGGTATTAGCCTAGTTGTATGCGCTGAGTTTTTAACCTCATTAATAAATTCAGTGCCACCTCTGCGCTTTGCCCCACCATGAGGTAAGGCAATAAAATTCTCCATGACCTCACAGCCACTGGCGTATTTAGGTGAATCTGTGCGCCCCATTAATCGGGGCGATAACTCCCCTGACGAAAAGCTATTCGTAATTGGGGTTAATCTCATTGGCGAACATCCTCAAATATTGTTGCAGCAATGTCTTCAGATCCAACTTCTGCTCCGTCAAAACCAGACGCTTCTTCAATTGATTGACTAGCCAGGTTCCACATATCATTGGCTAGTGATCTATTTTGGCTCAGTGCGTATGCGACCTCTGCTGCAATCCGACAGGCAATCGCAAAGACGAGTGCTGGGTCGAACTGACCAGGGTCAGTAATTTGTGAAATATATTTAATGGTTGCGGTATCGCTATTGCAGACCAGGGTTCGACCTTCAACCCGATATTTAGAGTCTTCTTTTAAATCAAGTACGGATAAACAAAACGGGTCATTAGGTAGGCTGTATGCCTTATCAAATCCCCACACTGGAGGAGTCGAAAGTTGAGCGAGGCTTACACGTTGAATAGCACAGGACCAAGGGTACGCCCTTAGAACCGCATCTCTAGCATCAGCGTAGACTGCGTTGCACACGTTAGCTTCGGTAGATCCATCGGTAAGAGAGGTGATAGTGCTGCCGCCCAGCATAGCCAAAGCCCGATTACAGATTGAAACTTCACTAGCCATGACAACTCCTTGATTAAAAAAAAGGGGCGTATTTCAGCCCCCTTGGTTGCTACATACTGAACTTAGGATTCAGTACAAAGTACCTCAACAACACATTCGTCTTGAACGCGAGTTGCGCCAGCTACGAATGACAAGTACACCTGATGAGCGTAAGACTTATCAGGGCGCAGATCGATTTTGGTAGAAACATCCTTCCCAATGCCGAGTCCCATCGCACCTTTTGTAAATGCGAAACATTTACGCTGGGTAGAAGCTAGGTTTAAACGCTCAGAACGTAGGAACTTGAATCCCATAAACGTGTCAATATCACCTTGTACTAAGGCTTTGATAGAGTTGTAATCCGCAGATTTCACCTCAGTCGTGTTCAACAAGTTAGAAACCTGTTGTGAGCCTAGTACAAAGAAACGCTCTTCGTCTGGATCAACATCGTTGCCATCAAGAATCTCTTTAGCAGAGATCAACTTAGCAAGAGTCAGACCAGCAGAACCATGAGCGATCTTTTGACCAGCAGGCAAAGCTACGTTAGAGCCGTCACCATCGACAGCGTTACCAGTGGCAGCAGCAATGATTAAATCATCGAATGCGCGAGCCATTGAGTTTGCGCCAGACTTGGCATAGTGGGACTCAGGGCTAATCAACATACGAACTTTATCTTCGTCATCGATCAAATCGGCCCAGTGGTAATCAGTCATCGTTGCGACCCTACGCGAGTGTGGAACTTCCAACACAGGTGTAGTGGTATGCCGACTAGATTTAACAACAGCAGCGACTGTGCCTAGACGTTCAAAGTTAAACTTCTCGCCTGTGACTGACTGCTCGTTTACTGATGCGCGTAGGCGTGAACCTTTCTGTTGCGCTAAATGTATAAGGTTGTCCTGGAACTGTTGGACAAACGCTTTTGCGATTGTATTAGCCATTATATTCATCTCCGAAATTGGCAAATTGAAATTGGCGTTTTGAGCTACCCTTGCGGACTCTTAACTGGCAATAACGCTTGCGTTAACGAGATGAGAAACGGCTCATCTAACCCATCAGGACTAAGGTTTAGCTACCCTGTTGAGTTAAATGATCGTGTTTTTTGGTGCGGTTATTAGAATTAATCTAACTCTGGATATGCCTGTGTGTACAAGCGTTCCATTTTTTCAATTTCAGCCCTGTGCTGTGGATGGCTGGCAACATTGTACGGGTGTTCAGCGTTACGCCTAACCTCGCCAATCCTGTCCATAGCCTCAGTTGGTGATAACGAAAATTGAGAACTTGAGTTAAGCCCTGCTGACTGCTCTTCGGTCAAGGTGGACCCTATACCAGCCATCAGTCGGATCATGCCAGGGTTGTTAGCTAGACCACTGTCTAACAAGAACTGCTGTGTCTCAGCATCGGCATAGGCCATCACAGCATTCTTTGCCGCAGCTAACTTGGCATCGTAAGCGTGACCCCACTCTTTTTTGAGTAAGTCATTTGCATCTTGCATTTGTTGATCGTTCTGCTCGTCAGCCTGAGCCGATTGGCTTTGAGTATTCTCATGCCAGGCTTTTACTTGTGCAGTTGATAATCCGTTTTCATGCGCCCATTCCAAGAAATCTGGATCAGCACCATCAACCTTGTAACCTTCTTTTGTGTCTGGACGGCCTAGTCGCGCATACATCGCATTACGAGCTTCGTCCTCATCGCTGGAGAGGTTTAATAGGGTAGGAACCTTATCGGTAAGCTTGGCGTTAAACGCTGTCCAATCGTCTGTGCTTGCGTCTTCACCTGGTATGCGAATTGAACCGCCAGCGTACTGCTGGGCATCAAGGTAAGACTTAGCTAAAGTGTTTAGGTCAGGTATCTGTGATAGTGATTCATTACCCCTGTATTCATCAGACAAACCTGAGTGCCAGGACTCTGTTGCTGCTTCTGTTTCTTCACTCATTTATTTTCTCCACAATGTTCGTGATCTCTAAGTAAATGCTACGCTGACCTTCACGAAAAGCCGTTTCACATGGGTCTTTGGTAAACGAAATTCGATCACCATAGGCCACCTTCATATTGGCAAGTATTCTCTCGCCTGTTTTGCTGTTGAATAATTCTCGTATGTCTTTACTAAACTGGTCCATTTACAGTCTGCTCCAAATCAGCTACCTGTTGTGCGCCTGCAATCTGCTGCTGGCCCTGCTCCATTTCAGCCTGTGCCTGTTGCTGCTGCTGTCGTGACTGTCTAAGCTGACCCACTTGCTCATCACCCTTAAGAATGTCAGCAGGCGCACCAAGTCTATCTGCAATGGTACGGCCTGCTTTATCGACATCGACAAGATCCAATACTTCTGGATTAACATTAGCCAGCTGCATAATCCCATCGACTGCGCGTTGGATAGAGGTCACCTCATCCATCTTCTGAGATCGTGCTAATGGGCCGACATACTCAATATCTAAATCACCTCCAGCTTGTTGTAATACTTCGGGCATTTGTGGCAGCGCATTGCCACGCAACATGGAATAAAATGCTCTCTCGACAATTGGGTTTAGGAACTCTGATTGCAATCGACCAAGGGTTGGACCTAATAGGCGTTGCATCAATTCATAGCGAACCTGGACTTCAGTCGCTGTCATTTGTGGACCATCGTTTAACTCAAGCTGGTCAGAAAAGAAGATTCTACGCACTGAGCCACGGACATCGTTTAGCATTAACTGATCAGCGTTCCAGTTAGTTTGATTGACAATAGGCTGCAATCCGTTCATGTCTCGGACATATGTCACCGAACTGGGCCGCATATCAATCTTGCCAAGGATGCCGTTTTGCATGGCTTTAAGTGGGGGATCAATTGATTTCTCCCACGCTTTCATTGCTAGTTTACGAGCCTCATTTAGCGTTTTAATATCTGGACGAGCCACACAACCAGGTCCAAATCCGTAGACATCACCTGTGGTCTTGCCCCAACGAGGGACCATATACGGAAGCTCGTAATAGCCCGACTCTTTAACTATTTTTTTGTCAGCAACGCTAATGAAGTAACAAGCAAAAGGCCGCATATTAGGGGGAGCAACTAATGCTGGCTCACCTTTTAGCTCACGGGGAAACACAGCTTGTATGTACTCAAACTCTTTGTCTGGGTCAGTCTCCAGAGCTTTCATGCTCTTTTCGCCACACTTATCGCCAAACTTCTGATGTGCCTGTCGAGCCGTAAGCTTTAACTTGCGGAACACAGTATCAATGCGGCCCTCTTCACTTTCGGATACAACGACTTCAGCTAAATGACACGCTCGAAAATTAAAGCCATCAAACTGCGACTCTTTAGTTTTTACATCAAACATAAAAGCGGCAGTACCAAAGCCAGCTAGGTCTTGATAAGCCTCTGCGACTTCAGTTGAGAAGTTGGATTTTCCGAACTCTTGGAATATTCCCATACTGCACTTTTCTAACCAATCTTTAGCGTCTTTATCTTCGTTCAGTTCGTCTTCACGGAAGCGTAGGCCGAACCATTTAGTGGATGGACTTGTAAGCGACCCGTGCAGCGATGCTGATAATATCTGTAGCGCGTGTATAGCTGTGCTGTCATAGACCTCAGAAGCTCTTTTTGTGCCTTTGCTGGACTTAGATATAAAGTCAATCTTGCCTGGCATTAAATAAGTAGCAAGCTCTTCCCACATCTGATCCCAATTGACTCGGTCACTTTTGAGTCGGTCATATCGCTTTAGTAACGAAACAGGCGAAACAGTAGGTGATATGGTTTTGCTTTTGCTTTTATCGTCATTGTCTTCATACATTTAAACAATACTCATCTGTGATTTCTTAGTGTCTGCATCATCAAGCAATCCAGCAAAACGAGTGCGTGTGCGATCCATTCGCATCAGGCTTAATCTGCGCTGGTATAATGATTTTAATTTTTCTGGATCTGTTGTCTCTGCAATTGCTTTGTTGATTGAGTCAAGACTATTTGGGTCTACAGGGTCTACAGGGTCTACAGGGTCTACAGAGGTGGTGTCATTGATACCTTCGGGAACTGTTAAAAATTCCAACCCTGCTCCGTTACCTAATCCATCACCACCTGTCTTTTCTGCTACCGCAACACCATCCACAAAAGTTGTTGATGTTTTAGCGCCCAAGCCCACTCCAAACAAGCTAGGATCATTAGCGCGAGTGACTATTGATGGGCCACCCTCGTAGTTGTATGTTGTGTCTTGTCGCTCATTAAAAAATCCGTATGGGTCGCCTACATTTTTAGTAACTCCACCAACAAGAATCCCAGATTTAATTAAGTCGGCTCTTTTTTCAGCCGTCATTTTAGGATCGTCAAGAACAGCCATACTTCCAGTGACACGACTTAAATCATCACTGGCCCTGCGTTGCATATCTGGAGTAATAACTCGATCACCACTATAGGATTTCTTCATTCCGATAGCGTCTTGTTTGGCTTTCATGTCGGCTTGCGAGGTGTTACCAGATCGCAGCCCTGCCCAGTAAGCTTGGTTGTAACTGACCTCATCATTGCGATACTTGTCATTTTTAATTGCTGACAAAAGCATACTTGGCATGGTTGAGTTTTTGTTGGATTCAACACTTGCTTGGTAAGTTGAATTGTCAAACTTGCCATAATTTCTGGCTGCTAAGTTGGTAGGCGCTACGCTTCGTAAAGTCTTGGGTTGCGTACTAGAGATATTATCGCTAGTGCCCCCAGTTGATAATGATATTGGGGTGCTAGTAGCCACTTTTTTTGAACTAGCATTGTTCTGTCTAGCTGCCAACGCTGGACTCATTTGCCCGTCACCTTGGCTATAGCTAGGAACTTTAGTAGGGCCAGAATTATAGGAGGCCGACCCACTATTTTGGGTTTGAATAATATTAGCTGAGGCCACTGGCGTAGTTACTGCGCTAGACTTAGTTACTGTCGCAGGCTTTCTCTTTACGACATACATACCATTTTTGTCGTAATAAGCATTACCTAACGCAACTTGTATGCCTTGTTTTTTCTGGCGCTTATCATCACCGCCCGTACTCGTTGCACCAGCACCACTCTTGCCAGATTTGTTGGAATAACTGCCAGCACCCGTATATTTGTTTCCATAGCCACTGTAACTTCTATTTTCACCGCGCGGATCTAATGCCATAACTAAAACCCCTAATTTATATAATCGAACTTTGCACTAACTTTGCGCGGTTATTAGAATGAACTGATGACTAAGGGAGTGGATGTTTGAGGCTCATTCCAGCCAACGGCAAAGTAACGCCAGGCATCAGCACCATGACTTGAGAAGTCGTGAACAGGTCGTGACTTATAGACCTGGTTAATCTCGTCATACTCTTTGTGATATGTCGCTAGGCAATCTAATCCTAATCGACACTTCTGCTCATCAAACCAACATCGGTTAAAGAGTGATCGTGCTGCCTGTATGCCATCCATAATGGGAATGTTCTTTACCACGTTAAAGTGCAGGCCCATCTCTCCTGCCTGCTCTAGCCTAGACCTACCTGTTCCTAGCTCTCTAACTCTGATGTCGTGTGGACCCCAATGCTCGTCATATATGTATGGCTTTTCACGCAGTAACTTGACATAGAATGCCAGCCCCTCCCCAGAATGCTCTTCGTAATCGATGACGCGGATCTCTTTGCCTACCGATTGGGTAAACCATATTGACGTTGAGTCAGCCACTCCTAGATCCCACCATGTCTGAACTGGTATTGACTGCTCCCACGGGACGTTTGTAATGCGACCCTCAGTCTTGGCTTGCCTCATTTGCTCGGCATAGTAAGCCCCCTTGTGAGCGGTCATGCACTGTCCCATCCAAATGTGTTGGTATAGGTCAGGGTCAGTCTCTAATAGGTGAAGTCGTTCTTTGTTTAACTCAATCGGGAACCAGGGATTGTCGCTCCAATTACACTCGACCACGATTGAATCGGGCGGTGGCGATATAACAAAACGCTGATAAGTGTCATCGTGCTGGCGCATCGGGTTAAAACTGACCCAAATCTCTGACCCTTCTTTACGGATTGTTGGAATAAGAGTTTCCCATGAGCCACGGGTAATGCCCTCGGCCTCTTCGCACCATACGCGATCAATACCTTCCATAGACTTAATCTTATTTACGTTGGACCGCAAACCCTCAAAGATAAAGCGTGAACCATTCTTACCTAGTATCTGAGTCTTTTGAACTTCAAAGAAATCATCCATGCCTAGTCGGGTGATAGTATCGGCAAGCAACTGCAAGACTGAGTCAGCCACTGAGCGTTGAATCTCACGGGCGCATAGTACCCTAGTCTTTTTGCTGTAGGCTTCTATAATTAGAAGTTGAGCTATGGCCCATGACTTTCCACTACCCCTTCCACCATGCGCTATTCGGTATCGATGCTTCTTAGTTGCAAAGGGTTTAAATATTGCTGGTAGTTCAGTCTCAATCAAGGGGCACATCCCTAAACCCGACCATAACGTCTTGGACCACATCAAGCTCCATTTCACCAGAAACCTCAATAGACTTACGCTTTGGTGCGACATATTGGGCAAGCTCTTTGTACATGGACCCTGCAAGTATTAACTCACCCTCATCCATAGCCTTTCTAGCTATACTAGCCATACCTTCAATAGGATCGCAGTCCAGTGAAACCAGTTGATCGATGACCGACTGAGTGCGCTTATTGGGTACACCCTTCTTGCGACCACTGTTGCCTTTAGTGCCTGCCATTTTCTTTTCCCTACTTAAAATCGTTAGTGTTCAGTCATTTCTTCATCGTCTATAAAGTTAGAGAACGATTCCACCCATGCCATTGCCTCTGCAATTAACAGATCATCTTCTTCAGTTCTAGCTCTACCGCCATCAATGTTGATGACTGCTTTCGCTAATAAAGTTAGATACAACGCTCCTTGGTTAACTACATCTTGCCCGTACACGTTTTCAATAGTCATAATATCCACTTCTTCCTCAACCAAATACTAGTGATGTCAGTGCCCGTAGGCTCTCTATCGCGCCCTTCACGATGCGTCCAATTCCCATCTCGTACTGGTGTGGTTACAGCCTCTTCTGCTGTCCAGCCGTATCTGAGTCGGTCTGATAGTGTTTTCCAGTTCATGTTGTGTTCTTTTGCTAAATCTTTGACCATCCAAACCTTTCCGTTATAACTGATTTCTTTAGGCAACCTGTTCACACGCTTGTCTGGTGCAAAGTGAATGTTTAATTCCCACGCCTGGGTTTTTAGCGTTGCATATTTAACATTTAATGCCTTGGCAGTTTCTCGCATGGTGTAACCCCGTAATGAAAAAAGGGTAATGATTTCTTCTTGGGAACAGTTGTACCTGTCACTGAGAAAATTACGGGGCTGTCTTTTCGCCACTGGACCCAAACCCACCTATGCCTCTGTCTGTCTCATCTAGCTTATCCACAGATTGCCAGGCAATGGTTTCTATCTTCTCTACCATAATCTGAGCAATTCTCTCTCCTGGTTCAATGTATCGCGTGACATCGCTAAAATTCATCAACGAGACATACACTTGACCTCGGTAGTCACTGTCGATAACCCCTACACCAGAAGACACACCTAAACCTTTTTTGTTAGCCAAGCCACTTCGACTAAAAATCTTAGCGCAATACCCCTTCGGGATGGATAGCCATAAACCTGTTGGTATCAGTTCTGACTCACCTTGAATGATGTGTTGGCTTCTGCTTATCTCAGCGTGAAGATCCATAGCGGCAGACCCACTTGTTGCATAAGCAGGCAATGGATACCTTCCACTGTGCTTTACTTTGATCTTAACTGCGGTACTCTTTGCTGCTGCCATCGTCTAGCTCCAACTCTCAATAGTAATTTTTCCAGTAACGCCCTCGGCCCTTAGATCGTAGATGCGTTTAAATTCGGCCCTGTAGTGTTTTGCTATGTCTTTGACTTCGCGTTTAGCAGACCTACCCAGAGATGTGTCGTTAGCCTTTTCTCGCAGAATATCGATACAGCCCTCACCCATTAGCTCAAGCTTGTGTTCAGAATGTAGATTAGGATTTGCCCCCAGGTACTGATGACACCCGTAGCAAAGTGCTTCTGCGTTATCCACATTAAACCTTACTCCCCACTTGCCTCGCCCGTGATAGTGGCTACAGTGCAGACCCATTCTTCGGCCTTCTTCGTAATAGGTGTGGCATCGCTCACAAGTCCACTCTGCGGCTGACCTGATGCAATCAGAGAATGCCTTGTCTGCTGGTGTGCGTTTGATTGCTGCCATTACGCGGCTTCCTTGTATTTTGAATAGGTTTGTAATGATGGCTCTGCCCAAACAATATTGCGCTCACTACCAAAAGCGTAGATCACCTCAATTAATTGCGAGAACTCTTCTTTGTTCAGCCGACTACTTCGCTTAGAGAGACCAACAAAGCCGCCATCGATGCCTGGTACAGAACGCTGCTTATGTAGGCTAGCCATGAATATGGCTTTCCAATCATCGGTGTCGAGATTATCGCCATACCAATCAACCTGTTTTTGCACATCGTTTAACATGGGCCAAAGCTTTTTGTTTTGACTCAATGATCTAGCTGCCCGTCTTAGAACAACTTCCACTGGGCCAATAAACAGCCCTTTGTTAATCATCTGGACAATCTGCGTAATCATTCCTGATACGTTTTTATTGTCTACGCTGAAAATAACTTCGCTCATAGTGCTTCGGCCCACTTAGACATAGGCAACCTAGCCAACTTCATACTCAGTCGCAGATCCCACGCACATGGGCGTTCACTCAAAGGCCCGAACTTATACTCAGGATCACTTATTGCAAACTTGTAGTCAGTCAATGGCAAATGATTCTTTTTGCAGTAGCGTATGGCCCTGATGTCGTGTCGTGTAATACCCATCGTTGCAGCAATAGACCAGGCTGGAACATGAGCGTTATACTTTTTGATGACATCAACACACTGATCGTAATCAAGAGTCATGCGACCGCCTCCAGTAATTCACCAACCCACTGAGAAGCCATTGCATCAGCAATACCTTGATAAGTCGTTGACCTTAGTTTCCAGCGATCAGGGCTTGGTGGTAGGTAGTGAAGACGCTCCCTTTCGTTCTTAGGTAGCAACATCATTTCATCCTTAACCACGTTAGTTGGTGTTAGGTTAGGCAAGCCTTTAAGCCATAGACAAGTCGCTTTTTGCTCCATGTGACCGAACATCCAAGGCTGTACAATCTGGTTATACTTTTCACCACCTATGCGATCTCTTGCATACTTGTGCATGATCGGATTTTCAATGGCTATGCGTGGCACTGGGGCTTCCAGTAGTCGTTTAAAAAACGCTGCACCATCGTCTAGCTGCGACCATCGATCAGGGTTTGTGTGCAAGTGACATACGCCTGAGTTGGTCAAGTAGGTGCAAGGTGGGTGGGCAACCATTAAATCAAAACTAACTAGGTCCAGGTCAAACACATCACCCTCGTAATGAGGCCCGAAATCAGAATCACTAGGCAATAGATCACAAGAGATTGCATCATGCCCTGCCCTAATAAACGCATCCCTAACCCTGCCGCTATACTCACACGCCACTAAGACTTTCATGCGACCCTCAATAGGCCACGTTTAACGCGATGTGTGGTGTCATTACCAGCCTCAATAATATTATTTTTATCCAGAAGCTCCCGAACACGACCAGTGACGCGATTAATCTCCCAACCCAGACTCGCGGCAATGTCTTGGCGAGTAATGGGCTGGTTCTCACGAATGACTTTAAGAACTTCAATACGGGCTTGCCCTGTCACTGGAGCTATAGCAGTTATTGCTTCTAAGCTGTTGTCATGGATCATGCGACTCTCCTTTTGTTATATTTTTTTCTTGCGGTAGGGTTAAGTTGTGATTTAAAAATGTGGCACAAGCCACCAGACTCGCCATGAGCAGCTTTTGTAATTGGCCCCTGGTAGTCAGAAATTAATTCTTTGTATGGGCTTACTGGTTTAGGTGGCGCGAGATAGTCTTTCAAAGCTCTACTCCCTCTGAGATTGCGAAATAGCCCTTAGTCAAATTCCATCGTCTGTGTTCACGTTTTAATAGTCGCTCAGTTTTCAAGCTGCGCTCTGTCTCAAGTGGGGTTTGATGCCCTAACTCCCTATGGTGCTGGAGCAATTTAAGCTCGTTACCAATAGCGATCTGCCTGTTCTTTTCGCTTACTCTGCGACTGCCAGCCAGAATTGAACTGAACACTGCGTTTTCGAGAACCTTTGTTTTGACACTTTCTGAGCCTGAGATCATGGTTGTTTCCTTGTTACCAATCGGTGTTATTCACATCCAGCACTGCGGCTGTGACGCTTTGATTCTTTAATTGCTTTGCATTGAAACCATTAACGACAATGTCATTAGCAGGCTTATTCTTGGGGTGTACTGATTGCCAACCACCAATAATTGCATCTTCTAACATCTGCTTTGGGCAATGCCCGTTGTCACGCTCCTTACTGATTTTGTTAATTAACAAAGAAATAGCTTTAGGAGTCATTGGCTTTTTATTGGCTTTACGAGAATCAACAAAATCATTTAATAACTGGGGATCTAACCATTCTGGAATCTGAGCAGCCGCAGGCTGTGATTTCTGTTTAGTTATTGTTTCTTGTTTATTGTTTATTGGTTCTTGTTTAGTTGCACACCCGTTCAACGTCTGTTCAACACCTGTTGGTTTCTGTTGCTTCTTTGCTTGTCTTGCCTTTGCAGAAGCGATGCCTGCTTTAGCTTTAGCACTAGTATTGGCGTGGTACTTAGCTATTTCTTCATCACAGCGTGGGTGGCTGTATTTATCACCATCATCAAAGAAGAATTCTTCTAATACATAGTTTAATGCGGTGTATTCTTCATCGGTTTGAGCCAAAACCTTGCGAGCTAGCTTGGCCCTATCAACAGATTGCAACGGCTGTTCACTGTCGTAGTACAGTTCTATTAAGTCTCTGTACAACGAGCGTTCAACGCGTGTTAAATGTCGTGTGGAGTTGTTAAAGTCTCCAATGTTATGGCTGTAGTAGTGCATTTGTTATGCCCCCATTAATCCGATTAATCTTATAAATGATCTAAATCTGGCGTTCAAAGACGTTTTGCCATACTTTCGTTTCATTCTTTTGTTTGTCTCGGAGATCAATCATGGCGGCTCTAATGTACCCAGATACATCTGTATTACTTAAAGCAGCAGCAGCTTTTACAAACGCATACAAATCATCATCAAATGTTGATCCAACATTGTTGCCTAATTTTTCGGTCATGCAGCCCCCTCTGACTCAGCAGCTTGATCTTTTTGATAGTGCGCCTGGTCATACGTTAAAACGCCACCAGTTATCATCTGCAAGCGAAACGCCTGCTTCTCAGGTATCACTGAACCCCAAACCGAAATCGCTGGAGAAGAGATTTTTAACATCTTCGCCAAGGCTGCTTGAGTGCCAAAATGATTAATGCAATTTTCCTTCAACATCGCTGCCTCCTTGTTAAGTTGACTTATAGTCTCACACCAACGCAACTTAGGTCAATACCCGATAAGATTACTTAACACTATTTAAGTGTTTTAAATTACATATCGACAACAGGATTAAACAAATGACAACTTCTGGACAACGAATTAAATCTCGTAGAATAGAAAAAAACTTAACCCAGCGAGCATTGGGCGAATTGGTGGGGGTGTCTGCAACCTCAATAACGTATTGGGAAAATGCGGAAGTAGAGCCTAAGAACAAGCACTTATCAGCACTATCCAGGGCGTTAGATTGCGCCCCAGACTACATATTGCATGGAGCAACATTCGGAGGTGAGGTTTCAATTGCACCTATTCACAGCCGAATTCCATTAATCAGGTGGAATGAAGTTAATGCATATTATCAAGGAGATTATATGAAGCTAGACAAGGAGACAGTGGATTGGTTGTACTGCCCAGTTCAATGTGGTGAAAATACTTTTGCCACGACTGTTAACGGGGATTCGATGACATCGCCCTACCCTAACAATAAAAGTTATCCAGCAGGAATCATTATATTCATTGACCCAGACGCGCCATTAGTTAGTGGCTCTCGCGTTATGGCTAAACTTGAAGATTCTGAGGAAGCGACTTTTAAAGAGTACATTGAAGATGGGGGTAAGAAGCTGCTCAAGCCAATCAACCCACAGTACGCAATAGAAGCATTTACAGATGGTTCTAAAATAATAGGAGTGGTGATTGGCTCATTTGTAGCCGAGTAAATATCATGAACATTAATTTTAATTTTTCAAAAATGCGCTGCAAGAAGCGGTATTGGATGACAGAGAGAGGCATCTGGAAATGGTTTATGCCATTGATAGACGCGTTTAATCGACTGCTACCCAAACACGCTGTAGCCACGGATGCTTTATATGGATTAAAGCGCAAAAGCAATCTTACGCTCGGTAAATTTGAAAAGGACTCTGAGCCAAACGGCCCCAACTAAATAAACTTTACATCAATATCAACCGATCTCCTTTATGGGGATTTTTTTTGGCTTAAATTTTACCTCCGACATGACACTTATCAATACATAACAAATAAACTTGCATTCCTTGTTAACTTAACTTATTATGAGTCATACCAATTAAGAACTGGAGCAGCACATGAACTCATTAACGCATTGCCACATTACTAATCAGGTCAACATTCACACCGATGTTATTGATGCACCTGACTATCTACTTGAAGATGCTTTTAACGAGCTTAAAGATGACTTGCTCTACGATAGCTATATCAAGATTGGAAAGACTCATTACTATGTTGACGACCTTTTACAGTATGGCGATGAAGACGAGCAAGTTAGAGTTATTTGGCTGGCTTTTCGCTTTCCAGATGATGCCCAGCAGCTTTCAGAAGAAATCATTACAAAGTGTGCTGCTGTTTACTTTAAAGACTATCACCCTGAGTTAACACTTGAGTGGTACGCAGACAAGCATTCGGAGCATTAACCCATGACTAAAGAGACTTTTGTGATCAATGCATTAGGTGTAGTTATCTGGATCGTTTGCACAGTCTGGTGGACAGTAGGTATGACATCGTGAGTGCTTCAGTACAAGCCTGGTTGTTTGTAATCGTAATAATTTTATCGGGAGTAGAACTATGAATAATGTAGCGCAAATCAACCCTAGCATTGTTTATGAGCCTAGCCAGACAACGCATTGGAAAAACCTATTTCCAAATAAGACTATGTTGCTTGGCTCTCATAACTTAAATGAAGGTGAAGAGCTGGTCGCCACAATCGATCATGTGGAAATGCAAAGCATCAGAAGTGCAAGTGGTCAGCAAGAAGAAGTGCCAGTAATCACTTTTGTAAATGCCCCACCAATGGTCATGAACATTACCAATGTAAAAACCATTGCCTCTTTGTACGGCCCTAGCTACCACCACTGGAAAGGCCAGAGCATTCAGATATACGCAACTATGGTAAAAGCTTTTGGCTCAGAAGTTATGGCTCTGCGCGTTAGAGCAGCTATACCTGATACCAATGAAAACATTGATCAGTATGTAAACAGCCTAAGTAATTGCACCACAATGCAAGAATTAAAGCAGGCGTTTACTTCAATACCAAAACATTTAAAGGCTCGTTTGACTGAGCATAAAGACACCATGAAAAACAAGATAGGAGCGTCTAATGTATAAGGTTGATATGGAGCAGAAGTCTTTGGATTGGCTTAAAGCTAGGCATGGCAATGTTACTGGCACTAGCCTTAGTAGCGCACTAGGGACACCAGCAGTCCAGAAGACATTGATGTACTCGCTTATTGCAGACCGCATGACTGAGGTTCAAATGAGCGATCTCAGCACCCCTGCAATTGACAGAGGTAATGAGCTTGAGCCATTTGCTATACGCGCTACAGAGGATGAGACAGGCATCCAGTTTACTGAGACAGGCTTACTTCTTAATGACGCATACCCACGCTTCTCAATCTCGCCAGATGGCATTGTAGAAGAAGATGGCGTGATAGTTGGCGGCATCGAAACCAAATGTCCCAACAGTAAAAAACACGTTGAGTATCTTATTAAAAACGAAATACCCAAAGAATATCTGCACCAGGTTAAAGCCCCATTCATTATGTCAGACGATGTTAAGTATTGGGTATTTGCCAGCTTCGATGATCGAAATTATGAACGCCCACTATTCGTTAAGACAGTCACCAGGGACGACTTTGATGACATTGAAGAGTGCAGAGCAAAGCTATTGAAGTTTTTAGATGTAGTAAATGAAGGTCATATGGATCTAACTTTTTAAAATAACTGGAGAATGAAAATGAGTCAGTACGACAATAATAACACTGGGGCTTTGTTTAAGGCTGACAAGAAATCAGACAAACACCCTGACTACACTGGAAATTGTGAAATTAATGGTGTACATATTTGGATGTCTGCATGGATTAAAACTAGCAAAAATGGGCAGAAGTTTATGTCATTTAGTTTTAACCCAAAAGAAAACCAACCGCATCAACAACCACCCCAACAGTCAACTGAAATGGCGCAGGCCAAAGCAGCTACGCATGATTGGAACACAGGCCCAAACACCAATGACGTTGGCTACGGCCCTGTCGATAAGCATGGCAATCTTGATGGTATTCCATTTTAAAAATTAATCGGGCTATTTGTTTAGGTTTTTTTCCTTATTAATAGCCCGTATTTTTTTTCTACAAAATTTGTTGGGAGGCGTTATGAAATCTCAAGTGGGTTACAGCATTGGTGAAGTAACTAAAATTGGTTATGACATTGATGCTGACAAGTGCGCAGATTGCGGAATGCCAGTAGAGCATGAAGACTTTACCTGGCATCACCCAGAAGCCCTGAGTGACGAACAAATGCATATTTAGGAGGTTGTTAATTTGGATTACTACCACACAAAAACGCCAGAACAGAAGATAGCTATAGCTCAGAAGAGGCGTGACACTATTAAACGGAATAAGTTAATCAAAGATGAAGCTAAGAAGGAGCAGTTATTAAGGCTGGACGTTGTAGAAATGCGAATTAGAGAACTTAATAGTGAGCGCGATAAGTTAGAAAGGGAGGCTATCTTAGGCAACCTATCTGCCAAGCTAACAAGCAAAACCATGCTTACTGAGAGTGAGGTCGTGGATGGATGCCAGCCCTGGGACAAAGCAGTAGGCGTATATTTTCTTATTAAAAATAAGTCTGTAGTTTACGTTGGTCAATCGACTTCGGTATATAGCCGAATATCAACCCACCAAAGCACTAAAGACTTTGACTCGATAGCCTGGGTTCCTTGTGAAAACTATATGTTAGACAGACTTGAATCGCTATACATACATACATTTAGGCCAGCCCTTAATGGAAATATGAATAATGGTTACAAGTCTGCACCAATGTCATTAGATCGTATATTTTATGAAGGTGAAAAATGAATACTAAAGTGCAAGTGCAAGTGCCAGTGCCTATTACAATGCTCTCTGACGCTGATATAGTGGCAGAGATAAATAGGCGACAGATTCTTATTAAGTGGGCTAGAAAAGCCATACCAAAGCCAGACAATCGGGGGCGATCATTTGTGTCGCCTAGTTGCGTAGTTGAAGAATGGGATTGCAGAAAATGAGTAGATTAATGACGATTGACGAGTACATGGATCGCACCTTTTCAAAGGCTTCACAGCCCCACATTAACACTGTGAGGCGTTGGATCAGAGAGGGTAAGTTGAATGCCATCAAGATGGGCCGATCTTATTACATTGAAGATCAGGCTGGGGAAGAGTACGCTAACGACTCTGATAAAAATAAAATGGACGCTGTCATGGCGAAAATACTAAGTGCCTAAACCTCAAGGATTGCCGCCAAACCTTTACGCCAGTTCATCAAAAGGCAGGGTGTACTATGCGTATAAGCACCCTACACTTAAAACTCGGCATGGGCTTGGAACTAATAAGCTAAATGCGGTGAAAGCCGCAAGGATTATGAATGACAAGTTTGAGCAACGTTTTGAAATTGAAAAAATGCTAATTAATGGCATGATCAAAGTCAGTGCATTGTGCGAGGAATATAGGTCGTTTGTTAAACAACAATTCACAGAAAATAAAATAGCCAAGTCAACTTTTGATAATCGCGGCTACACTTTAGACCGCATTAAAATAAAGCTAGGGAAAAAATACGCCAGAGACATTAAGACGATAGACATTACTAGATACCTTAATGAAATGTATGACCCAAAAACTAACCTGGGCACTGCTAGGGCGCGTGACGTTCACAGGGGCCACCTAATGCTTTTATTTGAGTACGCAATACAAGAAGGTTACGTTGATAGTATTAACCCAGCAACGCCATGTTTACAGGTAAACAAAAAGCGTGTTACCAAAAGGCATACCATTGATGGTTGGAATGCTATTTATAACGCAGCAGAACCTTGGCTAAAAAACGCTATGGATCTGGCAATATTAATATTACAGCGAAGATCGGATATTTGTGATATTAAATTGTCTGACATTAAAGATGGCTATATTCACATGATCCAAAAGAAAAGCATTAAGCATGATAGTGCGTATATTAAAATTAAGGTCACATACGAATTGGCGCAAGTTATACAACAGTGCAAAGCCGACAATGTATTAAGCCCATACTTGATTCACAGAGTGCCACAGAAGCGCACTAAGGCTGCAATGGACTCAGGCAAACATAGAACATACATAACGCCAGCGTATTTGAGTAGAGCATTTAAGAAGGTCAGAGATTTAGTTAACGCATACCCTGATTACGCAGAAGATGAACAACCAGGCATTCACCAGGGTAAGGCATTAGGCAGTAAAATATACAAGAGAAGGTTTGGCGAATCAGCAACAACAATGGCTGGTCACTCCAGTGTAGAAATGACCAACTTTTATGAAGAAGATCCTGATGATATTGAGTGGAAGATAGCAGAGCCTAAATTAGACTTAAAAGCCGATTTAAATCGTTAAGCGTTACCAACTTTTTACCAACTTTTTACCAACTCTGTTTTCTGGATATTTGGAAAAGCTCTGAAAGCCCCACCCCATAAGGGTTTGATTGGTCGGGACGGCAGGATTTGAACCTGCGACCCCCTGCCCCCCAGGCAGATGTCCAATCGGACGCAAACCCCCGTAGTTACTAGGATTTAGTGCTTTTGCGTTACCAAAATACTAATCAATCTAGCCTAATAGAATCAACAACTTAGCACACGTTTTTACCAACACTTATCAATACTAAACACTGCTCTAAAGGTTGGTCTTAACTGAGTTAATCTGAGTGACTTAGGACCACCCATAAAAAAGACCAGCGATCAACTGGTCAAGGCTAGGGAGAACTAGCGTGGGGAATTACTTAGATACGCCTTTAATCTTCTCTGCTGTTCTTAGTCCAGCTAGTCCTAACATTGCTAGGGTTAGTTCCATCATTGCGTCTAGAGGCAATTCTGGTGCGCCTAGATCGGGTGCTATCCATTGGAGGATCGGGTTAACAACAAAGGCAAACAAGAATCCCAAACCGCAAACCCACATTAAGAACGGCCTTGCCCCTGCGACAAAGGTAGATCGATGGCCTGCTTGAACCTTGTTGATTTCAGCCTGGGCCATTGCTGGCTGCTGTGCGAGTTTATTCTTTAATAGGTCTGCTGCGGCTCGTTCTTCATCAGTAGTGATCAGGTTGTCTAAGACTGACCCAATCGCTGCTATCGGCTCTACAACGCCTCCACCTACTAAACTTGATAGCCAGCCCATATTTAGTCCTCTATTACTAATTCAAAATGAGGTCTGTCACAAAACGCCCCATTTCTCCCGTAATGACCCCATAACCCACCCCATCGTAATGGTGCTGTCTCAAGCTCACTAGCGGCTTGAAGCATAGCTGCTGCAATTACGGCAAGCATTTCGTGATCCCATGAGGCTTTACCTGTGTCTGGGTCGATTGCGAAAACGTCTACAGCGTTTCCGCTTTGATGATTTGAAATGTGGTTATATCCATCTAGTTGGCTCTTACCATTTAGGTATAAGCGGTTTTGAGTCTCTGCTGATCTCACCCCCCCTGTTACTGGTACTCCAAAATCAAAAACTGATATTTCCAAGGCGCGTTTTAAAATCAACTTCAAGTCAGGGTTGAGGCCATCTTGATGTTTAAGACTATTTTTACCAAATGAATAACTCATTTTTGTATGCCCTCCTGGAGAAAAACTAGAATTGCAACACCAACAGCAGCAGCAAGCCAGAAACCTTTTTTAATTACAGACTTGCCAACAGCCTGATGAAATTTTGCCATCGATTTTTCACTAGCCAGTTCGGCAATCTTATCTAGCTGTGCTTCCGTCAATTCAATGTCTTTCATTTCTATCTCACATAATAATAAGTAACGCCAAACATAAAGGCGATTACGACTAACAGCCACGACATTACTTTAATGCCCAGATTTAAATTTTGTTGCAAAGCTTTTTGACGTTGGTATCTAGCCTTTGCCTTATTCTTTACTGCATCTTTCCTGTCCCTAGCAGCTTTAGCTTGAAAGCTCATCCAATCCTGCCAAAGACCTGGCCTACCGCAATAAATCATAAATTGCTTTAACTCAGCTTCTTGTTCCTTAATTTTTTCAAGTGCTAGAAATTCTTCCAGTTCATTTTTTGGCCCTGTCTTATTTTCTACTCGTTTAGCTAGTTCTGCTTTTGAGTCAAAATATTTAATAAGTGAGGCAGAGCAATCGACTAG
>Ga0209603_1000689_pt1 | contig 39344 bp, 44 predicted proteins | sample COGITO_mtgs_1206_FD_184812 | JGI IMG/M metagenome (GOLD analysis project Ga0209603, IMG submission 184812) | Pelagic marine microbial communities from North Sea - COGITO_mtgs_120607 (SPAdes) (version 2) | ecosystem: Environmental > Aquatic > Marine > Epipelagic ...
CTGTGGAAGACATATGCTTTGCATTGGTGTGAGCATAAGCCCAGCGTCACCATCTCGGTGCGAGACGACGAGTGGATGCATGTGGGTGCTTGGGTGTACGACAACTTCGATTTACTGTCGGGCATCTCATTCCTGCCGCACTCGGATCATAGTTATAGACAGGCACCTTACCAGGATGTCGAGAAGAAGATCTGGAACCAGGTCGCTCGGCAGATGCCTAAAGAGATCGCCTGGTCTGAGCTCGCTACATATGAGCAAGGCGAGGACAACACTGCAGGATCACAGACGCTGGCTTGCTCCGGTGATAGCTGTGAGATTGTGGACATATAAGAAGATGGTGTGCAGGGGCAAGACGGTATCCACTAATGCTTCCCTAATGACAGGCCGCTGGACTGCACTGACAAGCCCCTGCACTTCTACTTATATAGGCAACATGCCCATAGTTACAACATGAACAAAACATGAATAGACTTATGTCCACCCTAAGGAGAGTTTCCCCATGTAGTCTCATGAGGGACTGCCGACCAGGCATATGATATGGACTACGGACCAGGCATATGAAGCCTCTAAGGACCTGCTGTCGTCCTCTTATGTGGCAGCGCACTCAGGACTACTCAGGTGGCTCTCAGGCAGCGTCTCAGGACTACTTAGGTAGTACTTAGGTGGTACTTAGGTGGTACTTAGGTAGTACTTAAGTAGTACTTAGGTAGTACTTAGGTAGTACTTAGGTAGTACTTATGGGGTAAGCCCCGATTTGTACTGCAAAGAAATAGCCTCGTCCCATCAATTGTCAGACCGCCGATCGTCGGTCATCTAAAATGTCAACGGATACAACATCCGTTACCCTTCACCCCTAATGATATCAATAGCTTAGCTCTCTTAAGGTTCCATATCGGCCAAAAGAGGCCCCGTGGGTCTTTTATTAGGTCGATTTCAAAAGGCCGCTAAAGGGTTTGTCGTTGTTGTTGTTGTTAGACCTCTTTCGTGAGAGCCCAAGATTTCCCATATGGAGCACTTATCATGGCACTAGAGACCGCCACCATTATCTCAGACCTCAACAGTTCGAACCCCACGTCCACTGATGGCCTCGCCCAGGCAGACGACCACATTCGACTGCTTAAGGCAGTACTGCAGAGCACGTTCCCTAACATCAATGCAGCCATGACCGCTACTGATGAAGTACTCAACGGCCTTGACGCTCGCGTCACCACCTTAGAGGGCGACAGTTCACTACCGGCACCCTCAGGCACCAAGATGCTGTTTCGCAACCCCACAGCCCCTACAGGCTGGGTCCAAGACACATCAGACAACAATAAGGCTCTTCGGGTAACCAATGCAGGAACGCTGAGCTCCGGCGGCTCCCAGTCGTTTACGACAGCCTTCGCCTCCTCACGCTCCATCACCGGATCCATGAGTGGTACTGTTGCAGGTCATACGCTGACCATCGCGCAGATACCCCCTCACACCCACTCGATTACCCTGCGTGACCCATCAGAAACCAATGTTGCGTACAACGCCGCTTCGTCTGACGATGTTGTAGTTGGTACTGATGACACAGGATCTCGCGGTGGCGGTCAATCGCACACTCACGGCTTCTCAGGAAGCATGAGCGTCAACCCGATTGATATGGATGTGCAGTACATCGATGTCATTGTGGCGACTAAGAGCTGATTAGTCATGAGATTAGAAGTAGAGAGCAACTGCCCACTAGATAAGTTTAAGCCATGCCGCCAACACAAGTGCGGGTGGTTTATCGAGGTACGCGGCACACATCCCCAGACCGGCGAGGAGATAGCCGAGTGGGGGTGTTCGATGGCAATGCTACCTGTGCTTATGATTGAGAACGGCAAGCAGTCACATCAGTCAACTGCCGCCATCGAAAGCTTTCGCAATGAGATGGTGAAGGCGAACCAAGACAATCTAAAGGTACTGGCTGACCAGTTCACGCCCCAGACCCTGAAAGACAAGTTTATAGAAGGTTAATCATTCATGGCTATATTACCCATCCGCGACCTAGGCAGTGCCGGAACGGTAACAGATGTAAGCCCATACAACCTTCCTTTGAACGCCTTTTCGCGGTCGGTAAACATCCGCTTTGATGAAGGCAAGGCTCGCCGGTCTCCGATCTTTCGGACGATGCTTCCCAGCCTCGCATTCACTCCACGCTTCTGCTTTGGTGTCGTTCCGTCCACAGGCTTTGACACTATCGTTGTCGCCTCGGACGACTACCAACTACACGAGTACGTCTCAGGCAGCATGAACAATCGTTCTGGTTCCATATCCTCGAATACAGACCCCCGCCCCTTTACGTCTACCCAGTTAGCGAATGTATCCTACGTCAATCGCCCAGACAAAGTACCCAGCTTCCGAGGCCCTGGCGGCACTAACTTTGCTGCATTAAACAACTGGCCTAGCAACTACCGCTGTGTGTCGCTGCGGTCGTTTGGTGACGTTCTGATTGCCTTGAACACCACAGAGGGTCCAACCTCGTTTCCTACGCGGGTGCGCTTTTCAGACATTACATTGTCGAACACCGTCCCGACTACCTGGGACGAAAGCGACACCACCGCCTCAGCAGGTTTTAACGACCTCGTGCAAATGGATACACCCATTGTCGATGGCGGCACCCTCGGTTCCAACTTCGTAATCTACAGCTCCACGCAAGTTTGGCTGATGGAGTTTACCGGCGGCACATTCTTGTACAACTTCCGTAAGCTTTACACTGACTGCGGTTTGATTAACCAGAACTGCTACGCAGAAGTTGACGGAAAGCATTTCGTTTTTGGCCCTCGGGACATCTACGTTCATGACGCTACATCCAAGCAGTCTATATGCGACGAGCGCGTTAAGCAGTTCATCTACCAAGGCCTCAACGCCTCCAAAGCTGACAGGTGCTTCGTACACCACAGCTCAGAGCTAAACTTGATTTACTTCTGCTATGTGTCAGGTGATGACCTTGTCGGCTTCCCTAATACAGACCGGTGTAACCGAGCTGCAGTATATAATTATAAGAATAATACCTGGTCGTTTGCTGACCTGCCTGATGTTGCTGCGGCAAGCCTGGCTAACGTCAACACAGTAGAAACCTACGGCACCGCCTCCGGCCTAACCTACAACACTGTAGGCGGCTCGTACTACGACCAGGAAGACAGCTTTGCTCGTCACTCTGTGTTTGTAGGGCCCAGCAGCTCTGCCAACGGAATTACAAGTAACAAGATCTACGTCATGGATTTGGCGGATGATGGTCAGGTGTCGTTTAGCTATGATACCGAGGCTAACAAACCTGCCATGTTAGAGCGTGTAGGCATTGACCTGGATGAGGCTCAGAACGAGCTGAGAGGCTATAAGAACATTAGCCGCATCTACCCTCAGGCTATGACAAAGAACACTGACAACACGACTTTGTCGTTTCAGTTCGGGGCTGCGGATGTACCCAACGAGACACCCAACTACGACAACGCAGTCACCTTCGATCTCAACCTTGACTACAAGATCGACACCAGAGCTGCCGGTCGATACCTGAGTTATAAGATCACAGTCACTGATCAGAAAGACTTTGAGTTTAGTGGTTTTGATTTGGAAGTAACCGCCACCGGACGGAGGTAGTACGATATGGCTATCAATGAAAAGCAAGACTTGATCGTCAATAACTACACTCGTGGGCAATACCCAGTCCTCAGCGAAGATGATGCTCGGCGTTATATACAAGACGAGCTGCAGCGTATTGAGGTGTTTTCGCGCCAAGCCGCTGAGGCTTCAATCCAAGTGGCTGACCAAGCCCCCGCTAACCCACTTAAGGGCATGGTGCGTTACGCCATAAGCCCTTGGGACCCATTAGGAAACGGCACAACCGGCCTAATGGTTTACAACGGCACCTCGTGGGTCGCCGTGTAGACCGCCTGGCACCGGCTTTAGCCCTTGGAGATGAGTACAGATCATTTCTCAAGCACAAGGCCGACCAGGGAGCCTTCCGAGATGCGCTTATGCGCTTCCAGGGGGCAGTAGAAGAGAGCGACGACCGTCTAGGGCACAACGCAATGGCTGCGATGGTGCCTGTAACGCATGATTTTGCGGATGGTCAGTACATAAGACAAATGGACATGGCGGCTGGCACAATTGTTGTCGGCCATATCCACGCCAGAAACCACCCGTACTTCATTACCAAGGGTGATTTGTCGATAATAACAGAACAAGACGGAGAGCAGCGGATACAGGCCCCTCACAACGGCATAACTTTGGCCGGAACTAAGCGCATCTTATACGCGCATGAGGACAGCACTCTGATTACGGTGCATCGAACCGACAATCTTGACGTTAATGAGATTGAACGTGAGGTCCTGGCTAAGAGCTTCGACGATCTTGAGCTCACTCCCATGCAAACCGAGCACATAGAGGCTCTCATAAATAAAATCGGAGAAAGCAAATGAGTTTTGCAATTACAGCAGCAGTAGTAGGCGGCGCAGTCTCTTATGCTGGAGCAAGCAAGCAAGCAGATGCCGCAGATGCAGCCTCAAAACGCCAAATGGCTGGCTTTAACATGTCCAAACCTTATGTCGAAGCAATGTACAAAGGATCTCAGGATCAGCTCCAGCGCGTTAGAGACATAGGTAACTACCAAGGCCAAACACTGGCTGGCTTTAACCCCTATTCACAGCAGGGGTTTAATTACTTAGGTAACACCGCTCAACAATCCATGGATCAGCCTGGTAACATGATGCGTACAGCAGGAGGCTTCGCTGACAACGCCGCTAGCTTGTATAATCAAGCTGCAAACGGTCAGACGCTAGCCAACGCAACTGCATATGCCACCAACCCTGCCAACTATGGTTCTCTTTTGGATGCAGCAATGCGCGATGACACGCGCAGACTGCAAGAGCAGACGCTGCCCGGTATCAACCAGTCTGCCATGGCTAGCAATAACGTCAATGGCTCTCGCGCGGGTGTTGCTGATGCAATCGCTCTTCGCTCTTACGATGATCGTCGGGCTGATGTTGGGGCTAACATTCAGCAGCAACTAATGGATCGCAGCATTCAACAGCAGAACCAAGATTATTCTAATGCAGTCTCAGCTAACAACAACCTGGCATCGATTTACGGCAATGCATTCGGTATGCAAGGTCAAATCGGCGACCGCATGACGGGTGCAGGTTCTGCACTACAGGCGCGTGAAGCTGCTGAGCTCCAAGACGAAAGAAACCGCTTTGAGCAGCTCCGTGATTATGAAATGGATCAGTATATCAAATACAATGCTGGCATCTTGAACAACGCACAGATGCAATCACCTCAGAACCCTGTCGTTAACACTGTTGACCCGACTGCTGCTGCACTTGGCGGCGCAATGTCTGCCTATGGTTTGGCTGGTGGTTTCAATCCGAAACCTGCCCCTGGAGCTGGAATGGCTTCATCCTACTACGGTCCAAGCTTCGGTAATTTATCACAGAACCAGCAAAACACGCTGACCACTCAAGGTGAGTTCGGTGGAATGAGCTGGTCTGACCCATTTGGAGGTAACTAAGATGGCAATCCAATTCATGCCCATGTTTGGTAGCCTTGCAAAAGGCATAGGCCTCTTCGGCGCGGGTAGCGCAGGTCTCTACGGTGCCGCGCAAGGCATTGGAGCTCTTTCGAGAGGACCAGAACAACAATCCTCTAATGTCCCACCAGCTTTGCAGCCAGGTTTGGCACCTTCAATGCCTATGTTAACCGGCCCATCGTCAATGGCTCGCTACGGTGTGCCTATGGCCCCAGTGCCGCCGAAGCAAAACATCGGAACTAACGAGATGCTTGCACGAGCTGGCGGTGCGATTATGTCGAATGCCTCAAAGGGAGGCCCTGCTGCTTATGGTGCAGGTCTCGAAGCCTATGGCTCAATGATGGACCAAAACCGCGAGCTGGAGCGGCAAAGTGCTGTCGATCAGTACAACGCAGCCGCAGCTCAGCAATCGGCTTTATCTAAAATGCCGCAATCTGTCGCCCCTATGGATGCAGGATACACGACTGCAGCCTTGACAGCTCTTGAGAAGATTGAAACCTCTTATGACTACGCTGAAAGCACAATGAACCCGCTCGATGACGTAGCAGGGTTTTGGGGCACAGTGATGAAGCACTTTCCTGGTTCTAACGCTAGCGATGTAAAGTCTTCAATTCAGACTGTCGTTTCGTCAGTTGGTTTCGACCGATTGCAAGCCATGCGTGATGCTTCTCCTACTGGCGGCGCATTGGGTCAGGTATCTGAGCGTGAGCTAAGTCAGCTCAACGCCTCTATCGCTAACTTAGAGCAGTCTCAGGGTGGGCCACAGTTTAGAGACAATGTCAGGATCGTAAAAGCACAGCTTCAGCGTACAATCTACTTTATGAACCTGCGCGTTCAGCAGTACAACAACGAGATCAGGGGAATAGCTCCCTCGTCTAATGCGACCCCTAGTCAATTGTACGCCGCGTACAGCCAATCAATTGGTGGCGGCTCTGCACAACCGGCGCAGCCTCAACAAGCTGCCCCTGCACAACAGCCAGCTCCTGCAGGGACACCTGCGCCAGCTCCTCAGCCTGCGCCTATTACTAATCTGGCACCTGCAGCTCCTGCAGCTCCTGCAGCTCCCCAGCAGCAGCCTCCAACTCTGACGACTCAAGGCGGTGTCCAGTACCGCCCACTCCCTCAGTAGCCCTAATACTTTTCATCACTCCAAGAGCGAGGTGCTTATAGATGGCAATCTATGAGATCAATGGTGCTCGTTATGAAATTGACGATACCAATCTAAACCAACAACAGCTCGAAGCTGCTGTCGAAGAGATCGCAGCCCAACCCCGTGACAGTGCTTTTGACTATGGTACGGATATGGCCCAGATGGTGGGATATAAAGGTTTTGAAGTTTCAGGCAAGAAACTGCAAGACTTCGGCCTCGACACTGTAGGATCCACGTTGCAGGGCTTTGGAGCTCGTGGAGTAGCTCAGCAGGAGGAAGACATCGCTCGCGGAGGTTTCCAAGAGCAGTACACAGGATCGTTCTTTGAACAAGATAGTATTGGCGATGCCGCCGGATGGATCTTTGAAGGTATGCAGAAGAATGCACCTCAAATGGGTTTCGCCTTGGCAGGTACCGCCGCCGCTGCCGTAGCTGGGCTTGTTAGCGCACCGGCAGCGTTGCTTTTGGGGGGCACAACCTACGCTGGTTCCTTCTTAATGGGGACGGGTGAAAGCGCGTTTGAACAAGAAGAAAAGACAGGAAACTACGACAGCTCTGTTGCCCTGGGCACAGGTGCCTTGATTGGTTTCTTAGATCGGTTAGGTGCCGGTCGCGTGTTTAGCCCTAGCGAGCTGGGCAAGATGTCAGTCAAAGAGCTTTACGAAAAGCTAGCCAAGAAAGGCTACACCGAGGCAGCTCAAGAAGTTGCAAAAGAGATCGGCAAGAAGGCCGTAGCTGAGGGCGTAACCGAAGCAACACAAGAAGCTGCAATCATAGGCTCTGCTGCCACCCAGGGCGGTCAGTATACAGCAGGTGAAGTAGGCAACCGCCTAGTCGATGCCGCTGTGCTGGGTACCGGCTTCGGTGGAACTGCCGCAACAGCTCAGACGACTGTGCAAGGTGCTGCTCAGGCTGCTGGCTTTGCCAAGTCTTCTACACAGCGTCAAGCTGATACACTTTCTAACGCCGCAGCGACTATGCTTGAGCGCGGTATGGATACCGACGATCAGGCGATGATTGATAAGGCTAACGAAGCTGGCTTTGCAATTGAGTCAGCCAAGAATGGTGATTTAGCTCCGCTGAAGAAGCTTGCTGTAGAAGAACAAGAAAACAACGACCCGTCCGAATTAGCTAAAGCAAGCTTTGCTCAGCGTCTGCAGGGCATCATTGATGACGAGTCAGCAAGTGACCAGCCGTTTGATGTCGAGAACATTGATGTAAATGATGCTCAAAGTGCTCGCGGTATTGTGGACGCGGCGCACGGATCGATTAAGGAAGGCATTAACAACTTAAAAGCAATCCTGAAAGAAGGTGGCACTCTGGGTGATGGCACTTCGTATGCTGGCCTGAACCCTCAAAACGCTAAGACCTTTGACGAGCTGATGCAGCGCGTCGAGGCGATGGTTGGCGTTAATATGGCAAAGAATAAAGTCAAGAAGACCATTACTGAGAAGCAGGTCGGAAAGATCAAAGAGCTTGTCGGAGACACCCAAGAGGGTCAGCAGCTCGTTAACCTAATTCGCGAAAGCGTTGTCCTGACCGACTTACACAATCAGGGTTACCAGGGCGGTCTTAGTAAAATCACAGACAAGCTAAACCCATTTGCCCCAACCGGCTCCTACAACACTTCAGCACTCGTTCAAGCTTCAGTCCGTGCGGGTGTAACAGGTGCCGCTGCAGCAGGTACAGGCGGCATGAGTTTGGCAATCCAGCTTCCTATCGTCGGTTTCGGTCGTTTGTATGATGCCCTAGGTGGTGACCGCAGCACTGTGTCATCGTTTATCCGCGACAACAAAGATGGCGATGCTCTACCGGAACCAACGCCTCCTAGTATTGTTGCAGACCAAGCCGCAGCCCAGCAGCGCGATCAGGAATTAGCTGCGCTCTTTCAGCCAGTCCTCGACGAACAATCAGAAACGTCAGGCGGCGGCGAGGCGGCTGCTATATCTACGGCAAGTCAGAACCTGGGCGGTTACCCAGTAACTAGAGAACACTTTCAGCAAGCAATCGACAACCTGATGAAAAGGTTTCCTCAGGGTCGAAAAGATCTTCAGGCTGTTAAGGATAGAAAGGCTGGGGATTTTATTCCTAAGCCAATTCAATTTGCAATTACCCAGCAGATACAGGAAGACCTGCGTCCTTTGGTAACCGAAGCCTTTAAGCTGCAACAAGAAGCCAACAGGGCAACTGTTGATGCACAGCGTGACAAGCGCATCGAGCAAGGCAAAGCCGACAACCGCGCAGCAGTGCAAAATCTCCTCGATCAGCTCAACGCTGACAACGTGATTAACAAAGGCCACAAGGCGCAGCTCCAAAGTGCTTTGTCAGGTACCTTCCTGCGTGACCTCGGTCGCAACCCAATGGCGACTGTCGAGAACACCATCAAGGATCTGCAGGACAATGGTGTACCGCAAGAAGCGATCGACACCTACATCATGCCCTACGTCCAGCGCGTTGCACGTCAGCAGGACTCACGCCCTCAAGAGTTTACTGAGGAAAGCAGTGTTTTAGATCCTTTGGATTTAGGTGATGAGATCGATGCAACAATCCTAGACATTTACCCAGACGACGATAACGCCCAGGCACCTTATAAAGCCAAGAGCCTAAGAGACGCAGCGGAGTGGTTGTTCGATAACCTGTATGTACCGCATTATGGTACACGAGAGCCTCTCGCATACACGCCGGAGAACAAAGAGAAGATTGCGCGTAAGATGGCTGCAGAAGCCATGCGAGCTCTTGAGTCGGATAACAACGCTATCGGCTGGTATGACCGCACCCTGCGCCGCGCTAAAGCAGTTCTCGGTTTGATTGAGCCGCTGGCTGTGCAAAGCAACAACCCTGACACGCTAACAGCATTCAATGTTGCACTGGCTGCCACTTCTAACGGCACAGCAGTTACAGACAACTTTGAGTACGCTGTTGAAGCGTTCCGCTTTTACAAAGAGAACGACAGGTTCCCTGTAAGAGAGTGGAACAAGGGCGGTGAGCGGCGTAAAGCAATGCGCGATGCCTTCGCTTTCTTTAACGCTTATCAGAAAGCTCGAGACACGGGTAAGTTTGATACACCGATCGGTGAGTTCCTGTCGAAACAGTTTACTGTTAAAGAGCTTGAGACCTTCATCGCGGCCTTCAACGATCGTCACAATACAGACATCAAGGTGCCTAGCTCAGAAGGCAAGAGCGTCTTAGTTAACGGAAGTTACATCATGGGCCCGAAGATCGGCCAAGGTTTCTATCAGAACCTAACAGGCAACTTTGATCCGCTGACGACAGACATATGGTGGATGCGTATGTGGAACCGCATGGTCGGTCGCCCATTTGCTACACCAATGACTGATGCGAAGATGCAGGAAAACAGAGATAAGATTGCCTCTGAAATGAAAGCTGCAAAAGGCGATAACAAGCAGGTCATCAATGAAGCTCTCAAGGCAACAGGCGAGACCCGTAAAGGTTTGTACACAGACCCTGAGCGTTTCGACGCATTTATCGGAGCTTTGGATAAAGCTTGGCAGCGTTACTATAAACAGTACCAGAAAGAGAACGGGAAGAACCCTGAGAAGCCTCAACTGTTTAAGTCAACAGGTACTCACGTTAAGAACATGGGGCCACAGCTCCAAGAACAGCCCAAGAATACCAGCGAGCGTGTATTTATCCGAGACACTGTAAATCGGGTTAAAGAATTACTATCTCAACAAGGTATCGACATCGAGACCGCTGACTTCCAAGCCCTGATGTGGTATCCAGAGAAACGCCTGTTTAGATCGTTAGGTGTTAAGGGCGGTCGTGGTGAAGATAATGACTACCTAGATGCAGCTCGTATCTTGGCAGAGAAAGAAGGTATTTCGAATGACAAAATCGAAGAAGCACTCGCCGCAACAGACCGAGGACCGGACGGAAACGATCTTGGGCCAGGTACCGGAGGGCAACCTGGAGGACCTAATAGTGGGCCTGGTAGACTTAGCCAATTCACGGACAGCTCCCAGCAGTCCGAGCTCCCAGGAATCCTCACCGAGCCGCAGGGAAGTACCCAACCCGCCGAGCCTGTTCAAGAAGCAGTAGTACCTACTACTCGCCAAATAGCAGCTCAAGAAGACAACGCTAAGCCTCTCTTTGAAGTAGGAAAACGCGGCGGTGAGTTCCAGAACGGTATTAACAAAATCGAAGACCTACAGCGTTTAGCTAAGGCTCTTGGTATTGTCGTTAAGACCTTCCAGTCTATGGCGGCGATGAACCGTGATCGTGGGTCTAACGGCAAGTCTGGTAGAACGACTATGGGCGTAGCTACGATTGCACATCGCGGCGCACAACCTCCTAAAATCTCCATTATGGAGCCAGGATTTCCACGGCGGGGCAAAAACAACAATTACCCCGTACAAACTAAAGAAGACTTTATTACAACATTTGCTCATGAAATTGCCCATATACTAGAGGCACTGAACATGAGCACGGCAACACCGGAGGCGGCTCTACAGTTTTACGAGCCAAATGCACGAAGAAGTCCAATTGCGACTGACCAGTATTGGGTCAATAGCGGCTCGTTCCGCGAGGCTCTTCTCGATCTAGTTCGCTATGCTCACGGAGAGGGTGACAAGTATGGTTTGCCGGAGGGATGGACACAAGAGGACGCTAAGCTCGTCGAAGAAGAAATAAAGTTTCTTCAAGACTACGCTATGGTCAATGTTGACATAGGCGATGGCAGAAGTGTTACCTCCTTTGTTCGCGGCCCATACGGTGCCGACCCCGAGGCCTTTGTAGAGGCTTCTTTGGAGAAGTACCGTGAGGCTAGGAAACAGTTTATTAAAGACGGTATTGATCCCAACAGGATAGTCAGTGAAGCTGAGTATGCTTCCGAGGCGCGTCGAAGAGCAACGCAAGCTCGAGACAGTTACATCCGTAACCCAGCCGAGTTTGCTGTAGATCCGATCTGGACGTACATAGTCGATCCTGCTTTTGCACGAGACACTATGCCTAAGACGACTGAGTTCATCCGTAAGCTCTTAAACAATAGCGGCTTTAGTAGGAACACAATCAAGTTCTATTCATCGCCTATGGCAACAATAATGGCTGTCGCTTTGGCAGTACTCGCAGCCAATGGCGGCGAAGAACCAGAAGAGCAGCCTATCCCACCAGGCGCGTTGTCGCCTCAAGGGCAGGGGGCTCTCTCAATCATCTAAAGCAAAAGGAAACACCATGTCTAAAAAGGTTTTAGCTGTGCTGGCTGCTGGCTTAATGCTGTCTGCTTGCACTCATATTATCCCTAAAGAATGGCAAGCTCCTACTGTTGAAGAAAGAGGGCTGCAGTGGGCTAAAAGGCTTTGTACGCAATTTGGTCATACGCCTGGTCAGGTGCTTACTCAATGCATCGAGGATAGATACGACCAGTATCTACTTGATCACCAACGATGAGTAAAAAGAAATACCCTCAGCGAGCTCCGAAACGTAACTACTTTGCCGAGTTAAGTAAGACCGCTGAGGGCCGCGCTAAACGTGCGGAGTGGGCTAAACAGCCACGCAAGAACCCTGGTAGACCGGCCGGTGTCCCTCATGGTTACACCAAAGAGACCATTGAGCCGATCCGAGCAAAAGCCAAACAAGAAGCAGAAAGGTTTGTACAGATCATGTCAGACAACGGCGAAGCCCCAGAAGATGATTTCGCTAAAGAAGCCCTCAAGACAGCAGTCGAGGTAATGCGCGTTCCTGGTGAAACCAGGGAGCGTCTTGCGGCGGCTAGGCTTGTCTTGGACTTCACCAAGCAGAAACCAGCATCAAAGTCCGATGTAACTATCGGCAAAGCAGAAGGCTTTTTAGAAGGCCTACTGGAACAGGAAGAAGAGAGCACCACAGATGGAACAAAAGCTGCAGCAGATACGGAAGAAGCTATACACTAACTTCCCCTACTACGCTAACGCAGCTCTAAAGATCCGTACTAAGCAAGGTGACATCACACCGCTTAAGCTCAACCAAGCACAGGAGATACTCGACAAAGCAGTTCAAGCTCAGCTCGATACTGAAGGTAAGATCCGAGTAATCATTCTGAAGGCCCGGCAGCAGGGTCTGTCCACCTACACTGGTGGCTACCTCTATTATTCAGTGTCGCAGCAGAAAGCGCGAAAAGCGATGGTTGTTACACACCACGCTGATAGCACTCGCGCTTTGTTCGATATGACCAAGAGGTTCCACGAGCATTGCCCTGAGATACTGAAACCCCACACTAAGTACTCAAGTAGACGAGAGCTGTCGTTCGATATACTTGACTCATCTTTCGTTGTTGCAACGGCGGGTGGCGACAGTGTCGGTCGCGGCGAAACGCTTACACACTGCCATGCTAGTGAATTGGCATTCTGGCCTAAGTCTAATGCTGAAGAGGTTTGGAACGGCTTGCTACAAGCGGTACCGAATGCTCCTGGTACTGCTGTTTTCGTTGAAAGCACTGCTAATGGTGTTAGTGGTATTTTCTATAATCTATGGCGAGGAGCTGTAGAGGGCAAGAATGGTTTCGTGCCGGTCTTCATACCTTGGTATGCGGATCCGACATATCGAGAGCCAGTGCCTGACAAGTTTGAGCGGACCCCCGACGAAACTGATCTCGCCGATCTTTATGATCTGGATGACGAGCAGTTAATGTTTCGTCGCCGGAAAGTAGCTCAGAACGGGCTCGATCTGTTTAAGCAGGAATACCCCAGCGAACCTGAGGAAGCTTTCCTGACAACAGGTAGGCCCGTGTTTAATCTTGAGAAGCTACAAGAGCAAATAAAGAAAACTCGAGATGTTGAAGAGCGTCTTGCTTTGGAAGGCGAAGACTTCGTCGAGCACATGCGAGGCGAGCTTACGACATATAGAAAGCACGACCCAGGCGAGCAGTACATTATCGGTGCTGACGTTGCCATGGGTGTTAGCCGGGGTGACTACTCAGTCGCCCAAGTCTTAGACAGTAAAAAGCGACAGGTCGCCACTTGGCGCGGCAGGGTTCACCCTGACTACTTTGCTGATGTACTGCGAGCACTCGGTTACTACTACAACGAGGCTAGGATTATCGTCGAGAATAATGGTCACGGCATCTTGACGTGTACACGACTAGGTAAGGACTACGCTTACCCTAACTTCTACACGGAAGTGCAGGTCGATAAGATCACCGACAAAGAGACAATCAAGCTTGGCTTCTCAACCACCGCAAGAACCAAGCCACTTATTATTGACCAGCTTCGAGCTTCTCTAAGAGAAGGCGAGCTAGAGATAAACGACAAAACAACACTTAGAGAAATGCTTACTTACATCGTCACAGACAGTGGTTCGATGGAAGCGGAGCCAGGCTGCTTTGATGATTGTGTGATGTCAATGGCACTAGCCAATCACATACATGAAGGCGCTTGGGATCCAATCGATTCAACCGATGATTTTTACGAGGATATGGTCTAACAATGGCAGACATCAAATCATATAGTGAAATGTCCGACGCAGAGATCACTAAGATCGTTGAGACAAACATCCGCCGCAGCGTGGGTTACTACGACAGCGAGATCTCAACTGAACGCCGCAGAGTTATCGAGTATTACAACGGCAAGCTACCGAAAGCACCTGAAGGCAAAAGCAAGTATGTGTCTATGGATGTATACGACAGCGTCGAAGGTCTAAAGGCCAGCTTGCTAGAGACGTTTGCTGCTGGTAACCGCATTGTAAAGTTTGCGCCGCAAGGTCCAGAAGACGTAGCTAAGGCAGAAGTATGCAGTGCCTATACAGACTATGTCTGCTTCCGTCAGAACGATTTGTACTCCGTTATGAGCTCAGTAATCCACGATGGTCTCACAGCGCGAGCCGGTGTTGCCAAAGTCTACTTTGAAACAAGTGAAGAGCAAGAAGAGCAAGAGTTTAGCAATCTTACCCAAGACGAGCTGGACATGCTCTTGGCTGACGATGGTGTCGAGCTTGGTGACAGCGATACAGATGACTTCGGTCTTATCAGCGGTAACGTATATGTCACCCGTGACACCAGTCAGGTTAAGATTGAAAACATTGCGCCGGAAGAGTTTCTAATCGAGCCTCAAGCTCGTGCGCTGCATCCTGACTTTATTAACTTCTGTGCCCATCGCACTCGCAAGACACTCAGCGAGCTGCGCGACATGGGTTATGACGAAGACAAGATTAGTAAGCTTAGCGATGCCGATGGTGTCGAGATGGAAACAGACCCTGAAATCCTAGCTCGTCACGAAGGCACCGGCTCCGACCGAGGATTTAGTGCCGAAGGCTACCAAGACCAAGTACGCCAGGTAATGTGCTATGAGGCTTACATCCAACTTGACAAAGAAGGCACCGGAACAGCTCGTCTATACCGCGCCTTTATGGCTGGCACTACGCTGCTCGATTGTGAGCTGGCAGACCGCATTCCGTTTATCGCCTTTGTGCCGATCCCGATCCCTCACGCTTTCTTCGGTTCCAACTTCGCTGAGAAGCTTGTCGCCACGCAGAATGCTCGCACGGTACTTACGCGCTCCATCCTAGACCACGCTGCGATTACCAACGCGCCTCGCTACATGGTGACAAAAGGCGGTCTGACCAACCCGCGTGAATTGATTGACAACCGTGTAGGCGGCTTAGTTAATGTGACGCGGCCCGATGCTATTCAGCCGATGCCGCAAGCACCTCTTAACCCGTTTATCTTCCAAACCATTAAGATGCTGGACGAGGACAAAGAGGACACCTCAGGTGTGTCACGTTTGAGCCAAGGCACGAACAAAGATGCTGTAAGTAAACAGAACAGCAGTGCGATGATTGAGCAGTTGGCCTCTATGAGCCAGACCCGTCAGAAGATTATCGCTCGCAACTTTGCCAACCAGTTTATCAAGCCGCTCTTCCACGAGGTGTATCGCCTTTGCGTCGAGAACGAGGACTACGAGAAGATTATTCAAGTGGCCGGAGACTTCATTGCGGTAACACCAGGCGACTGGGAGCAAAAGCGCGATGTCATGGTCGAGTTGAAACTCGGATACGGAGAAGCTGACAAAGAAGCTCAGAAGCTTGCAAACCTGCACGTCACGCTTAGCCAAGACCCAACACTTTCACAGTTATACAAGCCTGAGAACGCTTACGCGCTCATGCGTGATGCAATGCGTCACCAAGGCATCCTAAATGTCGAGGAGTACTTAACGCCTCCCGATCAGATACCACCTCCGCAGCCTGATCCTAACGCGGATATGCAAATGCAGATGGTGGCTAAACAGCTCGAGATCCAAGATCGTCAAGTTTCGATCAGTGAGCAGAAGGCAGCTTTGGAAGCCCAAATCTCCCAAGCCAAATTGGAGCTCGACAGAATGAAAGCACAGAACGAGCTGGCAATCCGTTCGGATAGTCAAGACCTCAAAGAGGAGCAGTTCTTGCACAAACAGCGGATAGACCAAGCCGAGCTACAGCTCGCCCGTCTAAAGCAAAACTAAGGAAAGCAAATGAGCACTACCAACCAAGAAGAGCAAATGATCCATCTCGGTGACCTCGCTGAGCAGTTAATACAAAGCGAGGCATTCTCCGAAACGATCAATTCATTAGTGGAAGCTACGTTTCAAGCATTCGTCAACACTGCACCCGAGCAGGATGAAGAACGCCAACGTGCCTACACGCATTACCGTGCAATCGTCGATATCACTAATACGCTGCGCCAGCGCGTAAGCATTCGTGATGAAATCAACGCAAAGCATGACGGTGACAACAACCAAACAGACGAAGAGGAAAGCTGAGACCATGTCAAACAACGTCCCAGATAATACTCGAACAAATATCCCGCTGTCTGTCGATGACGCGGCGGATGCACTCTTGGCTCGCTGGACTGACGCTGATGAAAATCAGCCATCAGAAAGCGATGTTCCAGAGGCAACAGAATCGGAACCCACCCCCGAGACTAATGGTTCCGATCTGGTCGATGAGCAAGATACCGAAGTCGAACTAGACGACGATCAAGATCTTGAAGGCCCTGAAGAAGAGGAGCTCGACGAAGACGACTACGAAGATGAAGATGATCAAGAAGAAGAAGAGACAGAGGAAGAGGCCGAAGAAGCCCGTAAACTGTCCGAAGATGATCTCGTCCCAGTAACTGTTGACGGAGAGACCCATCAGGTACCTGCCAAGAAGCTTGCGCGTCTTTATGGACAAGAGGCCTCGCTCACCCGAAAGTCTCAAGAACTAGCTACCCAGCGTAAAGCTGCAGAAGAGGCAGTGGGTAAAACCAATGCAGTTATGCAGCGTATGCTTGAGAAGGCTGAAGAGGCATATAAGCCTTATGCCGAGGTCGATATGTTGGTCGCATCTAAGACCATGAACGACTCGGACTTTACGCAATTGCGTAAGGAAGCCCAACAAGCAGAGGAGCAACTTAAGTTCCTTCGTGAAGAAGCCGACACCTACTACTCATCAATGCGGTCTGAGCAAGACAAGCTTCTGCAGGAGCAAGCCCAGACAGCAGTGAAGGTACTGCAAGAGGCAGTGCCGGAGTGGTCCAACGAGCTCTACAATGACATCCGCACTTATGCGGTTACCCAGGGCTTGCCGGAAGAACAGGTGAACATGATTGTCGATCCTAACTCGATCATGATCTTGAACAAAGCGCGTCTTTACGACCAGGGCAAAAGAGTTGCCTCCGTCAAACGTAAGAAAGCATCAACAAAGAAAACTATGCGGTCGCAGAAAGCCCCGCCTAGCTCAAAGCAGTTGAAAACAGAGAAGCTTGCTAAGTCCCGTGCCAAGTTGCACGAGCGCGGCAGCGACATTGATGACATTGCAGATGCACTTATGGCTCGCTGGGAAGAGTAAAACCCCCGCTGAAACATTGAAAGGAATAAAACAATGGCAGCATATACCACTTACGACCAAGTAGGTCTGGCAGAGTCGGTTGAGGACGTAATCCACGACATTACGCCTACTGATTGCCCATTCTACAGCCTCATCAAGAACGAGAAAGTAAACGCTCGTACATTTGAATGGATTGAGGATTCGCTTTCCGCGGCAGCCGACAACGCCCAACTAGAGGGTTTCACGGCAACTGACGGAACACTGACTACTCCTTCGACCCGCTCGAACACGACCCAAATCATGACCAAAGTATTCAACGTCACAGCAACCGCTGATGCCGTTAAGACTTACGGTCGTGCTAAAGAGACTGCGTACCAGCTTGGTAAAGCTCTGAAAGAGATTAAGCGCGACTATGAACGCGCCATGATCGGCGTAGACAACGCTGCTGTGACAGGCAACGGATCTACTGCCCGTGAAATGGCTTCTGTTTCGCAACAGATCTCAACAACGGTTGATGCCGGTTCAGGTTCTACTGATCCGCTCACTGAAGCTAAGCTTCTCGAGCTGGGTCAGGATTGCTATGACAACGGTTCCGACCCAAGCATCCTCATGATTAAACCTGCCGACGCTACTATTGTAGCTGGCTTTGCAGCCGCCTCAGGCCGCAATCGTGAGTTCGCTCAAAGCCGCGAGCTGGTCAACGTAATTGACCTGTACGTCTCGCCATTCGGTGAGTACCGCGTTGTACTCAACCGCCACCAGCTCAGCACCAATGCGTTCCTCATCGATCCGTCGATGTTCCGCACTGTGTCTCTGCGCCCGTTCACTCGCACTCTGCTTGCTAAGCAAGGCGACAGCGACCGTCACATGGTCACTGGTGAAGTATCTGTCAAGCACAGCAACTTCGCTGACTCGGGCATGATCACAGGCCTTTCCTAGGCCTTTGGTGATTAGCTGATTGGGAACCCAGGGGTTTGCAGGTTTCTGCTCTCCTTACTGCTGCCCCTGGGGGACCTTCCAACGACATACGAAAGGAAGCATTTATGTCTGACACAAAAGACACGAAATCGTATCACGACATTAAAGAGGAACTGATCCAAGACGGTGATCGCGTTACTCGTAAGAAGTCACAAGTCATTCCACAAAGCTTTATCCAAGATCTACGCAATCAACGCTTTGCCAGCTCGCACACGCGAGAGGGCGAAAACCAGCGTCTCGCATCGATCCCTGTAGCAGTTCACGAGAAGTGGCTGCGTGAAGGCTTTGATCTATTCCAACATTCTCACAAGGATGTACTGAAGCGTTTAAGAGCTGAAAACCTCGACGCATTTATCACAACGAACAAGCAGGTGTAACTATGGGTTTATACGCAAACATCCACGCAAAGAAGAAACGCATTAAAGCCGGATCGGGCGAAACAATGCGGAAGGCGGGTTCCAAAGGCGCACCGAAAGCTTCTGCTTTTAAAAAGGCCGCTAAGACCGCCAAGAAGAAGCCAGCTAAGAAGCGCAGCGGATATGCCTAATTGCGACACATATTATGCTCGGTTCTTTCGTGACTTTCGCGGCGCATACATCTGGGCATCCGAGCTCGGCGAAGGCAAAGGCAAGTCCTTTAGCTTTGACGTGAAGTGGGACAGCGAGGCATTGGCTTGGAAGGCCTCAGCCCGATGGACAATACCGACATCCAATAGAGAGGATTAATCGCAATGAATTACGGCGATCTTAAAACGCATTTTAATGAAGTGCTGAACCGCAGCGATATCAGCACAGTACTAACTGAGCGTTTTATCGACCAGGGCTTGGCGCGTATCCAGCGCAGCCTCCGAGTGCCTTTTATGGAGAAGCAGCGGAAGTACACGATCAGCAGCTCGACCCCACACATCACGCTGCCGAATGATTTCTTAGAAACCCGCGACCTCTATCACAGCTCCGGCACGACACTTGAGCGCGTTAGCATGGAAACAATGCAAGCCCTTAAAGCGAACAGCTTAGTCGGTAATCCAACCAAGTACGCTCGAGAGCAAGCCTCATTGCTCCTGTACCCGCAGCCTGGCGATGGCACGGTGACACTTAATTACTATGGCGAGCTCGAAGCGTTTGTGTCGGATAGCACTGAGACAACAATCACGAAAGTGGCACCTGACTTGGTGATCTATGCCGGTCTAACCTTCGCAGCCGATTTCTATCTTGATGAGCGCAGCCCACTGTTCGAGGCAAAATACAAAGCCTTCCTCGAGGAGCTGCAAGAGCAGTCTAACGACCAAGAGCTGAACGGCGGCACCCAAAGCATTTCACTAGCCTTTACATATGACGAGGAGTAACCGGTATGGCGAACAGTAGTTTCTTCAAAGATGGAGGCAGTGGCTCAGGAACCTTTCAGACGATCGAAACAAAGATCGCTGAAGCTGAGGCAGCAAAGGTAGCAGCCGAAGCTGCTCAGGTAGCAGCCGAGCAAGCTGAGACAGATGCCCAGACCGCAGAGGCAGGTTCTGTTGCGGCTAAAAACACCGCAGTCGCATCGAGTGGCAATGCAGCAATCAGCGAAAGTAATGCAGCATCGAGCGCGGCAAATGCTTCGAACAAAGCTTCGGACACACAGAAGCTCGCAATCAATCCAGAGGATAGCCAGTACACCCTTAGCGATGGGTCTACAACCGGCTACTCTGCACTTCATTACAACGAAAAAGCAGCGGATAGCCTGGCTTCAACCACAACGCAAGCATCTAACGCAGCGGCATCTGCAGTCACAGCAGGACAGCACAAGGATGATGCTGAGAGCGCGAAAACCTCTGCCGAAAGCGCACGGGATTCCGCATTGGCATCTTTCGATAGCTTCGATGATCGTTACCTCGGAGCAAAAAACAGCGATCCAAGCGTCGATAATGATGGCAATTCCCTCGTCGCCGGGGCGCTATATTTCAACGAGCAATCCGGGGATATGAAAGTCTATAACGGCACATCTTGGGTAGATGCCTATGCTGATGGTGCGACATTGGTTGCGAAGGCTGGCGATACAATGACGGGCGACCTGTCCTTTGGCGACAACGACAAAGCCATCTTCGGTGCTGGCTCTGATTTGCAGATTTATCATGATGGCAGTCATAGTTATATTCACGAGGTCGGCACAGGTGATTTACGCCTTAAAGTGAATGACCTTACAGTGCAATCAACTAATGGCTCTTACATGATGCGGGGAGTTACAAATGGGGCTGTCTCGCTTTATTACAGCAATTTCCCAAAACTTGACACCACCTCCACAGGCATCGATGTCGCTGGCACGGTCACGGCTGATGGGCTGACTGTTGATGGCTCTAGCGTGGATATGATAACACTAAACCACAGCACTCCGACAGATACTGTAACCATAGGTCAGGATTCATCTGGCGACTTTCGCATCCGCAATGGAGGCACTAACCGATTAAAGAGTTTTGCTAACGGCGATTTTGAACTGTACGAAGACACAGGCACTACTGCAAAACTCCAATGGCTGGCTAGCGATGAAGCCCTAAAGTTTGCTGATAATAGTAAAGCCATCTTCGGTGCTGGCTCTGACTTGCAGATTTATCATGACGGCAGTCATAGTTATATTAAAGATGCTGGCACTGGCGATTTACTACTTAGAGGCGATAATCTAAGATTACAAAGTGCTAGTGGTGAGAATTATTTATACGCCCTAAGCAATGGTGCAACTTTACTTTACAACAATAACGCCCAAAAACTCGCCACCACCTCCACAGGCGTTGATGTCACTGGCACAGTCACGGCTGATGGGCTGAGTGTTGTAGCCCCAACGGGAAATCTTGAAGCGTTACTGGAAAGCACTGGGGGAACACCCTCTATACTTTTCAAGTCGGCTAGTGGAACTGTTAACACTCGCATCAAGAGTGGAATTGGTGGCGCAGCAAACTTAACTTTTGAGACTGCTGGCTCAGAACGCATGCGCATCGAAAGCAGCGGGAGTGTGCTGGTTGGCAAAACTACTACCGATGTCGGAACTCAAGGCGCTAGGCTTGATAACAGTGGGCGTGGATTTTTTACTCGTTCGGCTTCGTTTTGCTTGCAAGCCAATCGCCTCAGTAGCGATGGCGAAATTATGCGGTTTAGCAAAGACGGCACAATTGTCGGGTCGATTGGTGCTGTTAATGATGACATTTTTATTGCTGGTGGTGACGCCAATCACGCCGCTTTACGTTTTGCCGCTTCATCAAAAACAGTTCTTCCTGTAACAAATTCGGGTTCGTTGAGTGATAACACTACGGACTTAGGCCAAAGCGCCGCACGCTTCAAAAACCTCTACCTCTCTGGCGGCTTACGCGCTGATACGTTAACATTTAGCACTGTTGCTGGCTCCGAAGCTATGCGCATCGACAGCGGGCGGGTAGGCATCGGGAACTCAAGCCCTGACACAAATCTTGAAATATCAGACACTTCTGGTGCTGTTCTTCGGCTAAGTGGGACTACGGGTGGGGGAGTAGGCACTACGCCATATGACATTGGCTCGATTGAGTTTAAGAGTGATGATACTTCTTCTGGTGGACAACAAGTCGTTGGCGTCATTAGGTGTAAAGCCACTACGGCTTCAACAATTCCGGGCGGTGAGTTAAGGTTTGAAAATCGTGCTGCTGGCGGTGGCACTGCTCTTATAGAACGCATGCGATTGGAAACAGACGGCGACCTGCATGTCGATGGCAACGTAGTCGCATACTCCACCACCATCTCAGACATTCGCCTCAAGAAGGACATTGCACCGATTGAGGACGCAGTGACCAAAGTGCAGCAACTTAATGGTTGCACCTTTACCTACCTCAAAGATGACCGCCAGTCGGCTGGCTTGATTGCTCAAGATTTAGAGAAGGTTCTCCCCTCTGCTGTCATTGAGGATGAGGCTGTATTTCACGGCGAAGAAGGCGAGACATATAAGACTGTTCAGTATGACCAAGTGATTGGCTTGCTTGTCGAGGCTGTTAAGGAATTAAAACAAGAAATAGAAGAGCTAAAGAAAGGTTAATCCTATGATTGAAACTGCAGTAATCGCAATTACCTCGATCGTCACCATTGCCAGCATCCTGGCTAACCTAACAGGCAAACAAACTAACATTGAGAAGGTTGAGCGTTTCCGCGTCCAGCTCCACAAACTGGTGTCGCTATTGGCTATCAATCTTAAGAAGTAGCGGAGGCGTATTATGGCACTACAGACAAGTGGGCAGATTAGCCTAAACGATTTGCACGTTGAAGCTGGCGGTACATCCAGCACTCAAGCCAGCATGAATGACAGCGACATTCGTGGTTTGCTCAATGCGTCTGCGAACAGTCAGATGACGTTCAGTAGTTTTTATGGGGCTAGTGCAGGCATCGGTCAAATAGCTAGTGGTAACTCAACTTATGTGCCGTCGGGGCAATACAACCCTGAGTCATGGAACATGCGAAACACCCTTCATACACCCTCTGTTAATTTTAGTGGCAATGCATACGTCACTAACAGACCTACGTTTACAATGAATGGTAGAAACACACAGTTCATGAGCTTGATTTCCAATATTGGTGGCACCCTTCGATTGAGCTTGTTCGATTTAAGCTCATCGCCGGCACAATACACCGCAAACACCGCAGGGGTTCCTGCTAATTCTGGTTTTACAAGGATGAAGCTAAAGAACTCATCGGGAACTGTTATTAAAAACCTAACACGGTCTTCTGCTACTTATGCTGCTCAAATTGCCGAAAGTTACAGCAACAGTTCCTTCCGTTTCAATAGTAGTTGGACTTGGGCAAGCCAGACCAACCCGTTCCCTTCTAGCAACAACACAACGCTATTTACCATAGAACTGGAGTAAGTATATTATGTATGAATACTCAGTTATTACCGAAGACGGTTACAAAAGATTAGCCGCCACCGACCCAGAGGTAGGCTATGCGGAAGTTCAAGCTGGCTCCGCTACGACGGAGGCTGAATGCCAAAGTGTGTTGCGCGAGTTCTTCGAAGACGTTAAGGCCGAAAAGGTTTATAACGAAAACATTCAGCCAGACTTCACTCGCAACTTTAGGGATGAAGTTTACATGAATGGTGAAATCAAACGCATAGACTATTCATGCGACCGACCAGAGGCATTGACGGAAATCAATCGTCTTGTCGAGGCTTTCCCAGAATATACTGTCGAGCAACTAACGTCAGACGCACAGAACGTCATTGGTCAGTATGGTGCTTACAGGCCACCTTACAATGACAACAGCATCAGCTTCTATGACTTCACGAAACCAACAGCGGAGACACTCGCCGCCTATGGCTGCGATGTAGATACCTATGGCGATGACCTCTTGGGCTGGCACGGCATAAAGCACGACCTGACCAACTCGACCAAGACAGCGAAGTTTGTCTTCGTGCAGAGCCACGGCACTTATCTAAGCAACGCGCCGACTTCACTGCCAACCCATCGGTCTATCTTTTATGCGCGTATCCACAACGCTGACAACACTGTCGAGCCGTGGGTTGATGTGTATATCATCTCCACTATTAACTACATGCGCGAATGGTGCGAAGAACACAGCCTGACATTCCCTCTGCCTGACGATGTAACAGACCAGCCGTGGTGCTTTTCAGTTGTTTACAATGATGACACGGGCGAGATGGCAAACGTCAAGGCATACATCAGGCATCGTTATGAAGATTGAGATGGATCTAACTGACATCGATAATAACTTTTGGAACACAGTAAGGAGAGAGAGGGAAACCTACTTACGAGGTACAAAAGTAAATGGAAGACCTAATCACGTCACACTGGGACCAGGTTGTGATTGTCATCGGCCTAATCTGGGCAGGCTCGAGAAAGATCTCGGAGCTAGAGCGCAAGATTGAAACTGAACAGACTAAAGTTAAAGAGTGTGAAAAGAAAATAGAAGAACTCTTTCGCCAACATAACCTAAACATCGAGCGTTTAATCAACCGAGCTGAGAAGGGCTAGGTACATGCAAAGCAATGAGAAGATATTCATGGATGCTGCGGCTATTGGAACAACTGTCGGAAGCCTTGGTGAAATACTGCCGCCTATTGCGTCTCTATTTACAATCATATGGATGGGTTTACGGATCTATGAAACCCCTACAGTCCAGTCTTGGTTCGGTAACAACAACAAGGAGAGCACCGACGATGAACATGGATCGGCTGACTAAAACACTTATTAAACATGAAGGCCTGCGCCTGGAGCCCTATCGGTGTACCGAAGGTAAGCTGACGATCGGCGTGGGACATAACCTAGACGACAACCCGATCTCCGAGCGAGCTGCAATGCTTATCTTAGAGGACGACATAGTCAACTGCCTGGTCGATCTTCGGAATAACATTAGCGGCTTCGTCTACTTCCCCGAGGTTGTCCAAGAGACGCTTGTTAACCTGTGCTTCAACATGGGCATCAACCGGCTGCTCGGTTTTAAGAAAACACTAGGCCACCTGCGCGAGGGTAACTACCCAGCGGCTGCTGACGAATTGTTGGACAGTCGTTACGCAAGACAGGTCGGTCGTCGAGCCAATGAGCTCGCAGATACCCTAAGAGGTGTAGACAATGATTAAAGCTATTATCGGAGCTGTCAGCGGTGTCGCCCAAGGCGTAGTCGAGGCGCGAGCTGCTAAAAGCGCAGCGAAAGCAAAACTAGCTGAGGCCAAACTTACGGCTGAGATTAGAATGATCGAGAAACGCGCCGACAGTGAAACGGACTGGGATCTCGAGGCACTCCGGCAGACGCAATACAGCTACAAAGACGAGATCGCGTTAGCCGTGATTCTTGCGCCTTTCATCGGCTCCTTCCTGCCGTGGACACAAGACCATGTCGCACAAGGCTGGCGGCATCTGAATGAACATGCCCCGTCTTGGTACACCGCAATCTTTTGCGCGAGTATAGCAGCGAGCATGGGCATCCGTTGGGCAGTGTCTCAGTTCGGTGGTAAGAAGTGAAAAAGATTAACTTGGGCGATAGCCCTTGCAAGAAACAGTGCAAAGTTAACTGGGACTTCGACGCTTGCGGAACCTGCGGCCGGACGCTGCAAGACCTAACGAGCTGGCGCAATCTAAATCTAATCGAACGTATGATCGCTAATGCAAAAGCAATAAGAATGATTAAGAGAATGCAGCCATGACCTTTGTCCTAATGCTCCTAATAGAGCTGCAGCCCGGAACGGGCGTTTGGCGAGCAAACACTGCAGAGGTACACCAAGGCTATCATCAGTGTATTAGAAAGGCGATTGTTCACAACGCAGAGAGCGAGCGACATGTCGCCGTTTGTATGCCAATCATCAAAGGAAAATAAACTATGGTCCACTCATTCGGTATTACTATCGGTGACGCAGTTGTCATCGGTCTACTCGTGTGCATCCTGACTAGGCTTGCTCTCATGAGTAAATAACATCAGAAGAACATCGGTTACCCTCAGTCAACGGATAAGGGCGATCGGTGTTTTTTTACTTATGTCCACCCCTATGTTTCCCTATTGCATCCGTTGCCCTCTTAGGTTATACTAAGGTACAGACTAAGGAGAGCAGCGGAATCATAATCCGCGTGTCGGGGGTTCAAGTCCCTCCTCCGCTACCACCCGATACCTCTCTTTAGTTTGTAACTGTGGATTAACGGATACGACCTAGGAGACATGTCATGATATCCAAAGACAACATCAGAGTACTCATCGGTTGTGAGACATCCGGTACCGTGCGTCAGGCTTTTGCAGAGCAAGGGTTCGACACCTGGAGCTGCGATGTGCTACCGGCCGACGACAGATCTAACCGACACATCCAAGACGACATCAGGCGTGTCCTGGGCATGGAAGCCTGGGACATGGTCATGGTCGCTCATCCGCCTTGCACCAGGTTGTGCAACAGCGGTGTGCGCTGGTTGACCAAGCCGCCGGAAGGCCGGACCCTAGAAGACATGTGGGCCGAGCTGGAAGAGGGTGCTGCGCTCTTCTCCGACATCTGGAACCATGACGTTCCTTTTCTTGCTGTCGAGAACCCAGTCATGCACCGCCACGCTAAAGAGCGGATCCGTAATTACGAGCAGTTTGCTCAGTCGGTCCAGCCTTGGCAATTCGCAACGTCTGAGGAAGGCCCTGACAACGTCAAGAAGCGCACATGCTTATGGCTTAAGGGTCTACCGCCGCTGCAACACACTGGCTCTGTAGATGGCTCTACGGCCCGTGACGATATACATAAAGCACCACCCTCGGCTGACCGATGGAAGCTTCGCTCGAAGTTCTTTCCTGGTCTTGCAGCCGCCATGGCTGAGCAGTGGGGAAGCGTCCTGATTGGGGGTGCGTCATGAGCATCAAGACTTATGTCCACCCTATAGAGTTAACCCGTGTAGTGGGACAACATCAGGAGACACCCATGAGTAATACATTAGACCCTAGAGAACTTCTTGAGCGCATTGAGCAGCTCGAGAAGCGTTGCGTAGACCAAGAAAACTGCATTAGCCAGATGGCTGAGGCTGTTTATAAGAACAGTGCTCATCAGAAGGAAACTTATGAAGCCTTGAACATGATCATGCTTCGACTAATCGATCGTGAAGCCGGAAACGTGATCTCAGGAAAGGTGGTGTACAATGCGTAGTCCCAAGTTCCTACAAAGGGTGTCTCGAGAAGAGCAACGTGTTTTCCTAGAAGACGACATCATTAAGATACACGACAATCACGGGTGGCCTCTTAGGCACGACCTAAAGGGTATGTCGATTAAACAGCTTCGTGATTATCTCGACCTGGTTAAGAAGCAGCACTTAAGGGTGATCAAATGATTAGTCTTGTAGAGTTTATCGACCAAGAAGCTAGTCGTATCTGGGACGGAGCATCGCGAAAGCACTTAGAAGAAAGTTTAGTAAAGCTAGACCGCTTCTGTGCTTTTGCGGGCTACGGTCACAAGCGTATGTCTGACTTTGCACCTAAGGATCTGCACAGGTTTCAGGATCATCTTCGTGCAGTCGGCCTTACTGATAATACAATCAATCATTATAACAGTGCCATCTCGATGGTCTTTGGCCATGCGGTCGATATGGAATACATCGACAAGGCACCTAAGATAAAATGGATGAAGGTACCCCGTAGAGGTCGTCCTAAGCATTTTACTGAGGAAGAAGTATTATTGATTAGTCGTTTCTTTCGAGGCCACCAGCAAAGCTGGATTGAGCACTTCTTTGTCTTCGCTATTAATACTGGAATGCGCTTGGGAGAGATACGCAAGATAGGAACTGACGATGCTTACGTCGATCAAGACAAAGATGGTCGTTATTGGGTTCATCTATTGACTACCAAGAATGGCGACCAACGAGATGTACCTCTGAATAAGAGGGCGCACGAAAGCTTAGTCGCCTTAGATATGAACCCGAATAAATACTGGTCACATCGTACTTTCTATAATCCTTGGAAAGAGATGCGAGAGAAGTACTTTAGTGGTGACACTGCAGTCGTCTTCCATGTGACGAGGGCAACAGCTTTGACGAACATGGCGGAGCGTGGGACTAATCCGTACATGATGAGTAAGTTTGTCGGGCATCGAGATATCCAGACCACGCTTCGATACGTTAAAGGTAAACAGTCAGCTTTAGCCAAGATCGCTGACGAGCTACTCGACTAAGTCAACCCAAGAAACTTGGTGATTAGCCAAAATGCCTATCTTGCAAAATGATATTTCATTGTGAAAGGTTTTCAGTTCAGAGTCTGGAGGCCTAAGGAGAAATTATGACCGATCAATATAACGAAGACGACCTAAGGCACACGATGAAGCTTTGGCTCTATTACACCGCAGTCGCCATGGGTGAGACTAAAGTTACTAAAAGTAAAAACAATGAACTTTCCAAAGACCCCATTGGGGCCGTTTTAACCAGCTACATTTATTCAAGTGGCGGCGGTCCACTCAGCATCTACGAACTTGCTAAGCAAAACAAACTAGGAAGCTACCGGACGATACACCGACGAATAGATGAACTAGTCAAAAGAGGCTTCGTCTCAAAGCAAGATGAGGGTGTGTCGATTACACCTGAGGGAGCTGCTATCGGTCGAGGGTTTGCATTACAGATGCTTGGGTTACAGGACAAGGTAGATCAGCGAAAGCAGTACTTAGCAAATAAAGAGAAAGAGGCGGCAGAATGAACATGACCACAAAACAAGGCTCAGCTCAGGACGAAAAGCGGTTGGAAGAAGCCGCATTTGTTGCCGGTCATGAACGCTACGAGAGCCGCAATGAAAAGATGACCCAATGGTCTCTAAAGACAAACAACCACAATATGATTGGTCAGGCCTTACATAAGGTTTCAGCTTACCTAGAGCAGATGCTTGCAACGGAAGCTGCCGAAGGCAGGATGGGAGCACCCTCTCACTGGCTAAAAGGCTTGAAGGCTGTAGACAACATCGACCTGCTTGCGTGGCTAGGGCTGAGCACTTGCATGGATGCTGTTGGATCGGAGAGCAGCTATACCTGGACCGTGGTAAAGATTGGTCGCCGGATCGAAATGGAGATATGGGCTAAGCAGCTCCAAGATCACGACAAGAAGCTTGCGAAGCGCATTGAGACGAAGGTCAAGCGTGACCACAGTAGCGAGCGTTATCGGATTAAGTCAGCCATGTCGATCGCCAGGTCTGCAGGGTTCCAGCAAGAGCCCTGGTCTGATGTCGAGAGAGCCAAGGTTGGTCAGCCGGTATTAAATGCTGTGTTAGCCGCGTCGGACATCTTTGAAGTTTGGGACATGGTCGTGAAGCAGCGCACCGTTAGAAAGATTGGTCTACTTGAGTCTGCATCTGACATGCTTGCTGAGCTTGCTTATGACGAAAGCTGGACTCAGCCAGTCTTTAGTCCAATGGTGGTGCCGCCGCGCCCGTGGACATCTTTCAACACGGGTTGCTACCACGACGACGCTCTATCAGCTCAAGTTGATTTGATACGTTTCGCTAGCCCCTGGCAGAGAGAAACCTGCAACGAAAGCTGCGATGTCCTTGACCCGCCTACGTTTCTAAAATCAATTAACCACATCCAAGAGACCCCCTACAAAATCAACAAGGATTTACTGAAGGCTGTCGAGTATTTCTGGGTGAACGGTATCAAGATTGGCAAGTTTCCGACGCAAACGAAGCTACAGCGGCCTGACAGGCCTGACAACTGGGATGCTTTGGAAGACACAGAAAGAAAGGGCTGGCGGATTTCTGCTCGCGATGTCGTAGCAAAGAACCGCGAGATCGACGGGCACCGCGCAGTCATGGCGCAGGACATGCGTACTGCTAAAGAGATGGCTGAGTACGATAAGTTCTATCTACCAAGTAACTTTGACTTCCGAGGTCGTGTCTATCCGATACCAAACTTCAGCCCTCACCGTGACGACCACATTAAGTCATTATTCCTTTTAGCTAACGACCGCCCGATAACACACAAAGGTGCCTACTGGCTCAAGATACACTTGGCAAACGTGGGAGATTTCGAAAAGGTCAGCAAGCGTAGCTTCGACAATCGGGTTCAGTGGGTCGACGACAACCACGACACCTTGATGACTATTGCCAGCGACTGGAAAGCTCACATTGATTTGTGGTCCGGGGCGGATAAGCCTTTTCAATTCTTGGCTGCTGTATTGGAATACTCTCGATACATTGAGATTGGACCAGGTTACATGTGCGGCCTACCGACCGCGCTGGATGGGACTAATTCTGGTGTGCAGCACTTCTCTGCGCTAGCTTTAAATGAAGCAGATGCGGAGTTAGTTAACTTAATTCCAGGACCCGAACCGATGGACATCTACCAACGTGTCGCAGACCAGGTTCTTAAGAATATCCAAGCTGAAGGCGAAAGCGAAGAGGCCAATCAGTGGTTAGAGTTTGGCATTGATCGTAGTGTGGTTAAACGCAACGTCATGACCTACGGATACTCGAGCAAGCAATTCGGGTTCCAAGAACAACTGATTGAAGACCTGATGAACCCCCTTAGCGATAAACTTCTAAAGGGCGAATTGACTGAGCACCCTTTCGGTGAGGACAAAGGCCTTCAGGCATCTACGTTCCTGGCGAGACACAATTGGAATGCTGTCACGACAGTCATCAGCAGTGCCGCTGACGGAATGCAGTTCTTTCAGCAGCTCGCAGATACTGCAGCACGAGAGGGTCGCCACATGACTTGGTTTACACCTGTAGGCTTCCCTGCTGGTCAGTACTATCCGAAGCGTGAGATTAAAAAGATTAAAGTGTACCTGCACGATCGTGAAGCTTCGGTGCAACGCCGGACGCAGATTACATTGAGAAACAACAGACGCGGGACTGTCGATGTTCGTAAGAGCAAGGCGGCGATTAGCCCGAATGTAATTCACAGTCTCGATTCAGCACACCTGATTAAGACAGTCGCTAAATGCTACTCGGAGAAACGCATCAAGGACTTCATGCTGATCCATGACAGCTTCGCCACAACACCAGCGCAGCTTCAAGGAATGTACGAGGCCATCCGCGAGGCTTTCGTAGAAATGTATGAAGACAAGGATCTTTACTTGAACCTGTTAAAGCAAGTTATGTCTAATTTAGGCGAAACAGTAACAGCACCTGAGCTGCCCAAGAGGGGTAACTTAGATGTCAGTCTCGTCCTCCGCAGTAAGTACTGTTTCTCTTAGGAGACTTATGTCCACCCTATAGAGACAATCTTCCCGAACCGCATCCTCATATAGTCACCCCAAACCTTAAACAATAATAAGGCTACCGCTATGCATCCACGCGAGCGAGTGCTTAACCGCGCACGTCTTCATCTCGAAAGAGGTGAGCTGCTTCCACTCGACCTGCTTGTCGCTTTAGACGAGCTGGGTCTTTCACTGGTCAACTTCGACCACCACCCACCACTAGATGTAAACAAGGAGATATCTAGGCATGACCAAGAACACCTATCAAGTTCTTACGACACCGATTGGCCGGGCTAAGTATGTTTGGCTAAACAAACCAGACACTAAGTTTGGCCAAGAGAAATACAAGACCCAGCTTATTATGGATCCTGAAGAAGCACAGCCGATTGTGAAAGCTCTGCAGTCTGCTGCAGTGGCTGAGTTTGGCGACAAGGCTTCCGAAGCCAAGCTTGGTTTTACGACTGACGTAGACACTGGCGAAATCGATTTGAAGACCGCCACTAAGTACGAGCCAAAGTTCTTTGACAGCCAAGGTCACCCAATTCCAAAGGCATCATTGCCAGAGTTGTTTGGCGGTAGTCGCTTGGCGTTGCGTGTAAAGCTTTATCCTTACAACGTAAACACGGCGAATTACGGCATCACCTGTCAGATCATGGCTGTCCAAATTGTAGAGGCCCTGACCTCCTCTGATAATATGGAAGGTGCTGGCTTTGATCGCGTCGATGGCGGCTTTGTCGCTCAAGACACGAGCTTTTCTTCAGCTGGTGTAACAACACCAGCAGCAGATGACAGCTTCGGTGAAGCTTCTTACCTCGACTAAACCTGTCGTAAATAGGTTCAGGTCTGGTTTAGAAGTGAGAGTAGCGGATCAGTTAGAAGTTCATGGGTTACCGGTCGTTTATGAGACCGACAAAATCAACTTCACTTATCCCGCTCGGAACGCTCGCTATACACCAGACTTTAAAGTGTGCAACGGAGACCGCACTTTTTATGTCGAAACTAAAGGCATCTTCTCTGTAGGTGATCGACAGAAACATCTTCTGATCAAAGAGCAATGCCCGGACATCGAAATCCGATTTGTCTTTAGTCGTTCTAAATCCAAACTTTATAAAGGTAGCCCAACTTCTTACGCCGATTGGTGCGAGAAGCATGGGTTTCTCTACGCCGACAAACTAATCCCAATAGATTGGTTAAGCCCAGGTGGTCAGTCTCCCCACATGTGACCCCTGGGCCGCAGCAGTGTGCTCCCACAGGGCCGCTGCTCAAGGAGAGCGGGGTGGCTTTCCTCCTCCTTAAGCCGCCCCGTGACCCTACCTTTTCACTCGAGATCAAGGAGACATCTCACAATGAATACAATCATGGTTCCAGATACTGGCGAGGACTTCTTTGATAAGGAGCCTAGTCAAGCCCTGTACAAAACAGCCTGTGATCAGCCTAAGTGCGGCAGCAGTGATGCAATGTACGTCTACGATGATGGGCACACGCACTGCTATAGCTGTGATGTGACAGTGCAGCCTCATGAGAGAAACGGCCAGGGCATCCCCGCTGCAAAGCCTCGCGTCAAAGAAGCCACTGAGTTGCTAAAAGGCGAGTATCTCGGTGTGCGCTCTCGCGGCTTGACACAAGAGACTGCTCGCAAGTTTGGGTATCGCACTGTTGAGTATCGAGGTCAGCAAGCCTGGGCGGCTAACTACCGAGACACATCTGGCGCAATCGTCGCACAGAAGGTACGCACGAAAGATAAAGACTTCGCCATACTTGGTACCGGCAAGGGTATGACCTTCTTCGGTCAGCATCTTTGGGCACGAGGCAAGAAGCTCGTGATCACTGAGGGCGAGATTGATTGCATGACAGTCAGTCAGATTCAGGATCATAAGTGGCCCACAGTGTCACTGCCACAGGGCGCAGCATCAGCTCGTCGGTCTATCAAAGACAATTGGGATTACCTCAACGGTTTCGAAGAAGTCATCCTGATGTTTGACATGGATGAGGCCGGTCAGAAAGCAGCCCAAGAAGTGGCAGAGCTGCTTCCTGTGGGCAAGGCTAAGATTGCTAGGTTACCACTCAAAGACGCTAACGAATGCCTCTTAAAGGGCGAGAGTGGCGCGATAATCAATGCTGTATGGCAAGCCAGGGAATATAGACCCGACGGTATTGTGTCGGCAGGTGATTTGCGTGAGCTGGTGACTAAGCCGGAAGTGCAAAGCGACATTGTCTACCCGTTCCCACGACTGAATGAGATCACCAAAGGTATTCGCCGAGGTGAGCTGGTGACAGTTACGGCTGGATCAGGTATTGGCAAGACGACCTTGTGTAGTGAGGTCGCAATGCACCTGCATTCGAAGGGCCAACGCATTGGTCTGATCATGCTGGAGGAAAGCAACCAGCGCACATTAAGAAATCTTATTGGCATCCACCTCAGTAAAAACCTGACTGTGGATCCCGAGGCCGTTTCGACTGAGGAAGTCGAGGGGGCATTTGACGAGCTGTTCGGTAGTTCCGACCGGCCTGTCTATCTGTACGATCACTTCGGTTCGACTGATGTTGATCTCGTTTGTAACCGCATACGCTTCATGGCTAAGGCCTTGGATGTTGACTACGTCATCTTGGATCATATCTCGATCTTGGTGTCGGGGTTGGCAACCGGCGACGAGCGCAAGCTCATCGATATGGCAATGACCAAGCTGCGTACCCTGGTTCAAGAGATTGATATCGGCCTGATCCTAGTGTCGCACTTGCGCCGCCCCGAGGGTGACCGAGGCCATGAAGATGGTGCCAAGGTTAGGTTAGGGCAGCTAAGGGGCAGTCATGCGATTGCCCAGCTCAGTGACATATGCCTGTCGCTTCAGGTTGACCCTGAGGATCCGCACAGCAATGTCCGTCACCTATTCGTTCTCAAGAACCGCTTTACGGGTCAGACCGGACCTGCGGATACGCTTGTCTATGATCAAGACACTGGCCGATTGAAGGACGAACAATCACCCTTCTGATCAGTACACAAGGAGCACCCATGTGGCCTCGCAAGATAAAGACAGTGTCTATCTAAACCATGTGGTCTGGCGGCTTAAGCCAGGCTTAAAGAGCCTCAGTAAAAAAGACATCGCCTATTACAAAAAGAAGCACAACGCTTCCAGGGTTCTAATAATCAACGAGCGTGGCGAGCTCGTCTACTACGACAATTAAAACAAGGAGATCTCTCATGACAGTGAAGAGAAAGATTACCCCAACGCATACCCTCGATTGGTACATCAAGTGGGCTGGCACCTTCATGCTGCTAGGCGGTTTGGTTCTACGCGCATCTGAGTTTATGCCAGGCTTAGACATCCTGTTTACGTTAAACGGAACCGTGGCCTGGTTTATCGTCGGCTGGTTATGGCACGATCGTTCACTCTTAGTGTTGAACGCGATTGCCGCAATCCTACTGCTAATCACATTACTGTCGGAGACAGGAGCGGTCGGTCGTGCTGCGCTTAGTCTTTGACGTTGAGACTGATGGTTTACTTCCTCAGCTAACAAAGCTTCACTGCATCGAACTGTTAAACGCCGACACCGGCGAGCAGTGGGGCTATGGCCCCAAAGAGATCGAACGCGGTATCGCTGAGCTCGAGGCTGCTGACGAAATCATTGGTCACAACATAATCGGGTTCGACATTCCAGCAATTAAAAAGGTTTACCGTGACTTCAAAACGAAGGCCAAGGTAACTGACACGCTGGTGTTGTCGCATCTCCTGCACGGAGATTTAAAGAATGAAGACTGGGAGCGTAACTGGCGTGATCAGGATGAGATGCCGAAGCGTCTCTATGGTTCCCACTCTCTAAAAGCCTGGGGCATACGCCTCGGCGACCACAAAGACGACTTCGATGGTGGTGACTGGAAAGCCTGGTCACCTGATATGCAGAAGTACTGCCGCCAAGATGTCGCCTTGAACCACCGCCTACTCGAGCACCTAGACACCGATAACTGGTCACAGGAAAGCATCGACCTGGAGCACCAAGCCGCTGAGCTGTGCTTCCGTATAGGCAACAATGGCTGGACATTCAATCGAGACAAAGCATCTGAGTTATATGCTGAGCTGGCCGCTGAGCGGTCAACGATTGAAGCCGAGCTGCACGACTTGTTCGAGCCTTGGGAGATACGCACTCCGTTTATACCTAAGGCAAACAACAGCAAGTACGGATACGAAAAGGGTGTCCCTACTGAAAAGGTGACTGTAGTTGAGTTTAACTACAACAGCCGCCGCCACATCGAAAGGTGCCTTAAGCACAAGTACGATTGGAAACCAAAGCTTCTCACCGGCAGCGGCCACGCTCAAATAGACGAGGTGGTCCTCGGCGGTCTTAACTACCCAGAAGCACAGAAGTTGTCGCGGATGTTTCTATTGCAGAAACGTCTGGGGCAGCTCGCAGAAGGGCGCAATGCCTGGATGAAACTCGTCAACACTGATGGACGCTTACGACACCAGATCGTGCCTAGTGGCACTGTGTCGGGACGCGCCGCGCACCGGTTCCCTAACTTGGGACAGGTGCCACGGGCTACTCAGCCTTTCGGTAAAACATGCCGAGAGCTGTTCACTGTTCCCCCAGGCTTCAGCCTTGTGGGATCGGATTTGTCCGGCATCGAGCTGCGGATGCTCGCTCACTACCTCGATGATGGTGGAGCCTATGCAAAGCAGATACTTGAAGGCGACATTCATACGTTCAACCAAACGGCTGCAGGTCTCGAGACACGGGATCAAGCAAAGACGATGATATATGCGCTTTGTTACGGAGCCGGTCCAGCTCGCCTAGGTGAAATCCTTGGTGCTGGGTTTAAGGAAGGCAAACAACTGCAAGACCGTTTCTTCGCAGGAATGCCAGCCTTTGTCTCATTAAAGCGTGGGATACAAAAAGCCGCTGATCGAGGATACCTAAAAAGTCTCGATGGTCGTCGGGTTCCAATCCGGTCGGCTCACAGTGCATTAAATACCCTGCTGCAGTCTGCGGCTGGGTGCATTTCGAAGAAATGGATTTGCTTAGTTGATACTGCGTTGAGGGACGAAGGACTGGATGACAGGACTTATACGGTAGCTTGGGTACACGACGAGATCCAAATCGCTTGTAAACAAGGATTAGAAGATCATGTCGGTACTATCGCTGGACGAATGGCGCAAGAAGCTGGAAGAGCGTTCAACTTATCAATCCCAATCGACGCAGAGTACTCCTGGGGAACAACCTGGGCTGATAGCCACTGAGGAAGAGCTGTTTCTACAGCTTCCAATGATGGCCGCAGTCTACACAGTTCTCCACAGCACTTGGCGTTCTCCCTACACCACGAAATCAGACTTTGCCAGATCTCACGCTAACTACATTGCGATGTGTGCCAGCGAAGATCTGATTACCACAAAGATTGCAGAAGACACCTGGGGCAACGAATGGCTCATCACTGAGATGGGCATGGCGTTCATGCAGGAGCTGCAGTTCACATTAGAAAGGATGAGTAATGAGCTCGGAATCGACTTCCCAACCCCAGAAGCTGACCCTACTGATCGATGCTGATTTATTCTTATACCAGGCCGCTGCGGCTGCTGAGGATGAGATAGATTGGGGTAATGATGTTTGGTCGCTGGCTACTGACCTAACCGAAGCCAAGCAAATCTTTACAGATAAGCTTAGCCAAATCCACGATCGCTTGAAGACAAAGGAACAGATCCTGTGCTTCAGCGACCGTGAAAACTTCCGACGAGATGTTGACCCGTCATACAAAAGCAACCGCAAGAAGACCCGTAAGCCAGTAGGGCATAAGGCTCTTATTGATTGGGCTAAGTCTACTTACAAGCATTACTGGAAGCCTAGGCTAGAGGCTGACGACTGCATGGGCATTATGGCGACCAGCCCTGGAGCCAACACGATCATCGTGTCTGACGATAAAGACATGAAGACAATCCCAGGGCGTTTGTATCGACCGATGGCTGACGAGATGCTGACGATCACTTACGACGATGCTCAACGCAACTTCTACACACAGGTTCTAACCGGTGACGCAACGGATGGATACAAAGGTATCCCAGGTGTCGGCCCTAAGAAGGCTGAAGCCATCCTTGGGTCACGCCCTGACTGGGGCATCGTCATACACGCCTATCAGAAAGCAGGAATGACGGAGACCGATGCCAGGAGCCAAGCTCGGTTGGCACGGATCTTACGTTGGTCTGAATGGGACGCTTTTGAGGGGACACTAAAACTATGGGAGCCGGAACATGACCACCAAGCAAGTTAGCCCCCGTGAAAACTATGAGCAGACAATGAAGCGTAAGAGCAAGGAAGCAAAGGTGAGCATCCTATCTGACGAGATTAAAGAGCCAACCCATTACGCAAGGTGGGCTATCGAGCCGGTCGATATGATCATGCAGAACGGCCTCGAGTTCTGGAGAGGCAACATCATCAAGTACGTCATGAGGGCTGGCTTTAAGCAGGGCAGCTACAAGACGACGAGAGAGGCAGAGATTGCCGACCTCAACAAGGCAGCTCGCTACATCGAGATGCGTATCAACCAATTACAAGGCAAGGACATAACAGAATGAATAATGCCATCCGAGAGCTGCCCACCGACTACCAGAACTTTATAGCCTACTCCCGCTACGCACGTTGGATGCCGCAAGAGGGTCGCCGAGAGAACTGGGGTGAAACAGTAGAGCGTTTCATTGAAAACATCTGCCGCCCTGTTGCCGGTGTAACTTCTAAGGATCTGACGGAGCTGCGTGATGCAATCCTCAACCTTGAGGTGATGCCTTCAATGCGAGCCATCATGACTGCCGGTGAAGCCTCACGCCGAGACAACACCTGCATCTACAACTGCTCATACCTGGCGGTGGATCACCCTCGTGCATTCGATGAGGCTATGTTCATCCTGCTGTGCGGCACTGGTGTCGGCTTCTCAGTAGAACGTGAGTACGTTAACAAGCTGCCTTGTGTGCCAGCCAGTCTGGCTGACAGTGACGACACGATTGTCGTGCAAGACAGCAAAGAAGGATGGGCTAAGGCCTACCGCAAGCTGATTAGCTCGTTGTATACTGGTGACATTCCCAAGTGGGATGTGAGTAAGGTACGCCAGGCCGGTGCCAGGCTTAAGACCTTCGGAGGCCGCGCCTCTGGGCCGGAGCCACTCGACCAGCTCTTCCGCTATACAATCGAGAAGTTTCAAGGCGCAGCCGGCCGCAACCTCAATGCCTTTGAGTGTCACTCAATCATGTGCAAAGTGGGCGAGGTGGTTGTCGTCGGTGGTGTACGTCGGTCAGCAATGATCAGCCTCAGCAACCTGCAAGACGACAAGATGCGTACAGCCAAGAGCGGCAACTGGTGGACTGATCGTCCTGAGATGGCGTTGGCTAACAACTCTGTCGCCTACACTCAGAAGCCGGACATGGATGCCTTCCTGAAGGAATGGCAGAGCCTTGTCGAAAGCAAGAGCGGTGAGCGTGGTATCTTCTCACGAGTTGCAGCTCAAGAACATGTCGCCTCTCACGGTCGTCGTGACCCTGAACATGAGTTCGGCACTAACCCGTGCAGCGAGATCATCTTGCGCCCTAATCAGTTCTGCAACCTCACTGAGGTGGTCGTCCGAGCTACGGACACCGAGGCATCACTGAAGAAGAAGGTGCGCCTAGCGACGATGCTCGGCACGATCCAATCAACCTACACGAACATGCCATACCTGCGCCCCATCTGGTCTAAGAACACCGAGGATGAGCGTCTGTTGGGTGTGTCACTCACAGGGATTATGGATAATGAAATCACTAGCAAGCCAACTGAGAAGCTTCTTAACAAGCTTCGTGACCTCGCTGTATCGACGAACAGCAGTTATGCTGAGCAGCTTGGAGTTAGTCCATCTGCGGCCATCACTTGCGTCAAGCCTTCTGGCACTGTATCGCAGCTTGTGGATAGTGCTTCTGGCATTCATGCTCGTCATAGCGGTCAGTATGTACGCACTGTTCGGGGCGATAACAAAGATCCGCTCACGCAATTCATGATGGACCAGGGCGTACCCAACGAGCCTTGCTTCATGAAGCCTGACAACACGACTGTGTTCTCGTTCCCAGTCAAGAGCCCCGAGGCTGCAGTAACTCGCAATGACATGTCGGCTCTTGAGCAGCTCGAGCTGTGGAAGACATATGCTGTGCATTGGTGTGAGCATAAGCCCAGCGTCACCATCTCGGTGCGAGACGACGAGTGGATGCATGTGGGTGCTTGGGTGTACGACAACTTCGATTTACTGTCGGGCATCTCATTCCTGCCGCACTCGG
>Ga0209603_1000692_pt1 | contig 39184 bp, 34 predicted proteins | sample COGITO_mtgs_1206_FD_184812 | JGI IMG/M metagenome (GOLD analysis project Ga0209603, IMG submission 184812) | Pelagic marine microbial communities from North Sea - COGITO_mtgs_120607 (SPAdes) (version 2) | ecosystem: Environmental > Aquatic > Marine > Epipelagic ...
TTCCGGGGGCGCGACCGGCTCTAATTCGAGGACTGATGTTATCATGATATTACTTTTCTCTGGATGTGACAAAGGCCCGCACCAGTTACGGATACGGGCCTTCATCGGGTTTTAGTTTTTATGGATTAAACGAGCCCTGCTTCGTTAAACGAATAAGGCTCGGAATAGGCGTCGCCCACGATCACATGATCGAGGAAGTCGATGCCCATGGTCTTTGCCGCCTCGCGCAATTGCCGAGTGACTTGGATATCCGCACGACTTGGTGCGGTGTCTCCACTGGGGTGATTGTGCGCCACGATGAAGCCACTGGCATTCGACAGTATGCACGGCCGCAGCACTTCCCGGGGATTCACTAAGCAGCTCGATGCAGTCCCCTTGGTTATAAGAACACGCCCAAAGGGCATATTCTTACGGTTCAGCGGGATGCAGATGAACCACTCCACGGTAGGATCACCATCAAAAGCCCCTGCCAGATAAGCAGCGACCTTCTCTGGTGTATCCAGCGCTTTCACGGGTCCTTCACGGACAACGCGGAACTGCAGAGATGCTTCGTGCACCATCATCTGAAGTCCTCCGGGTAATCGCGTGGCTTTCGACGCGTGAAGTCGGATCGAAGACTAGGCCCGCCGTTGAACCAGAGCCATGCAATCAGGATCAGAATCCCAACAACGCAGACTGGCACGAGGATGGGAATCATCATCGAGACCAGTAAGACCGCCGATAGTGTAACCACGAGCAGCAGCATGACAGGGAAGCTGGTTCGGATGAGGTCGCGTATGCTATTCATCGTCATCACCTCCCTTCTCTGCCAACGTGTTAATGATAGCAGCGACAATCATCGCGAGTCCGATAACGGCTAAGCCGCCACCGACTGGCCCCATATCGGAGCCTCCACGAACGCAACCGGTCATGCAGGAGACGAAGAGGAGTGCGATTAGATTTCTCACGACCCACCTCCTGTCCATTCACCGCATTCCTTACGGAAGCTACACCAAGAGCACGCCATCCCGGGTTGCGGGTAGAAACGCTCATGATAGATCCCGTCGACAGCTGCTTGGGCAATCGACCAGAACCGAGCCTTATCAGCTTCAGTTGCTGGGGGGATGCGATGAACGATGATCTTCGGCTTGGCAGTCTTCACAAGGAAGACCAGCTCACGCCCTTCGACCTTCTCGCCGGTAGCTTCCTCGATCAACAGCTGGTAGGCTGTCAACTGGAGTTCATGGTTAAACGCCTCCAGTTCCACATTCGGAGTGGCGGCGCAGGTCTTGAAGTCACAGGGGACGTTCCCGGCTCGAACCAGATCCACATAGCCAAGTAGCGGAGATGGCAGTTCTGGGAACTCCTCCTCCAACTTGACCTCCACGCCCAACGGGATGTCAGGTATCTTGGCATGATCGGAGTCCAGGTAGGCTTTTAGGATCTTCTCCCCTTTCTCAAGGAGCTTCTCCCGTTCATCATCCTTATACGAAACAGGATCTGTCACTTCCTGCTCAGCTAGGGCAGTATAGTAAGCCTCAAGCACAGTCTGTTCGTCGTGAGACTGACCGCGCCACCTACCTTGATGGAACGCCTGCAGCCCAGCGTGCACCGCCTTACCGAGATGGAAAGCCGGGCTCGTGGGTTCTTCCAGCTTAAGCACCTTCTTGAAATAAAATTTCAAGCTGCACCCGAGATAGAGCTTCAGAGATGACGCCGAGATATGCGTCAACGTTCCATCTGAACTTTTCACTGGCAAGGCGACGACTTGACACTGCCCATTTGATTTCGGATTGAGTGGCTGAATCATCGACGACCTCCTTGATACGCACCCGGGGCATTACTGCGCCCCTTCGGTTGCTTGCGGTAGGTGTCGAACAATTCATCAATCAGTCCAGATGCGGACATCTTGTTGAGCTGCTTTAGACCACAGTTGAAACGATGGTGCGCCAATTCGTCAACAGACTCAAAGGCGATGTCGTTCTCCTGCATCAACTTTTCGATCAAGCCACGTTGCTTGTCCGAGCAATTCCAGCTCGATGCAGGAGCTGCATGATTGCGGGGTGTCGATGGCGCACCTGCACCACCTCGATTGAACGGCACCACCTGACTGGATGGTTGCTCTTCATCTCCAGGCAGGTAGCCTGGGTGCTGGATCTCTTTATCAACTGCTTCTTGGAGCTGATTGTATAGGTGCGCACTGGCGGCTTCGATCTTTGATAGGTCACTGACCTCCGTCCGAACAGTAATTGAATACTGGTGTGAAGAATACTGAGGCAAGCCCAGCTTCTTCGAGTAGTTTGCTTCTAGTGTTATAGCCATCGCTATCCTTTCTTGGTGACCGGTGTATACACAAAGAAGCCCGGAGAGCGGTCAGCTCATCCGGGCGTCTGATAGTCGAAGTAGTCTTCTATCAGTTGTATATACCGCGAATAGACCGCGTTTTGCACATCAGCGACTTACGATGTAAATCGACTTCCCTTTCTTAGGCATTCCGTAATACACCACTTTTTGCTGCTTACTCAGCTCGACGACCGCGACCAAACTGGTGCCCTTCAAGTCCTTCTGTGGGCGAACAAACTTGAACGCACCCGCAGCAGACCGCTCTCGATTCACCATCACCATAAATCCCCCCACTGATAGAGTTTCCGAAAAGGTGATCTTCGTAACCGTGACACCACGATCCGTAGCCGTCTCCGTTCGATTGCCGCGTGCATCGCGGCTGTAACTCGCATCCGTAGGCTGGAATGAGCGCACCAGCCCATTCGTAATTTCATTGATTATGAACGCGTCCTCCTTACCGAACGCCGATGCAAGCGAAGCGAGGAGCAAAAGCGCACCTAGAATGAAGGATATCATTTTCATAATATGATTTTTTTCGTTTTACGCGCCAGAGAACGTCCCCGGCTATCATGACTAGATAACGCGGATCTACGAGTCAGAAACGACTCGATACACATAGCCTGACACACGTTGACGGTTCTAGCAATTGATGCGGCGTAGAGATGAGCTTCAGTGATCCATCCCTCGGACTCGACCTACTGCACCACGTCATTTTTCTGCGCATCCAACACTCCCCGGCAGAACTTCAATCGCTCGACCGAATCACTCAAGCCTGCAAGCGGCTGCTCATAATCTGCCATAAGATTCTTAACACGCGTATACTCAGCAGGAGTAAACGTGTCCGGAAGATCTATCTCAGTGATCACCTCATTCAGCTCAGAGACCAACATCACCAGCGCGGTATAAACCAGCTGTCGCGGCCGATCTCCTGAGGTATGCTGCTCCGCTCGATAGCGCTTAACGTCCACGAGGGGCAGCTTCACCTTTTTACGGGTCGCGTTGAGCAGGAAATAACCAGTCAAGCCACGCGCCTTCACGACGGTGCCTTTATTCACCCATTCGAAAAAAGTAGAGCGCCCGGGTGGAGGGTCGAACATCTCTATAATTTTGTCACGGGAGACTAGGATATCGTCCTCCAAATGTGGGTCTTTGCTCGGCATTTTAGGAAGAGTTACTCGAAAGTACCTAGCTGGCAAGATCACGATGTCGACGTGCACCTCAAAAAGTTGCCCAAAAAGTTGCCCAAAAACAGGCCTTTTTGACAGATTCTGCCAGATTTCGCCGGACTCAGCCAGACTGACATCTAAATACAAAAAAGCCACCAACCCCCTTTAATACTGGGAGTTGGCGGCTATTTAGAGTGGTGGGCCCGGTGGGGTTCGAACCCACGACCAAGGGATTACATGGAGAATAAAATCCCACTGTCATCGAATCTAATCGGAATCATTATAAAGTCATTCGTATTCTTTGAGCAAGCGGCTTGGCTCTGGTCACACTCCGACAACAGTCGCCATCCTTATCGAGTGCAGATTAATGACCACAAGGAAACCTTCATTGATCGCTATATAGAGTCCATTAACGCGAAGACCTGCCGACTAGTTAGTTACAGCAAGCTAAACAACGAGACTTACTGGGGCAAGTGGACCGACCCCATCGAATCAAGATCTATTCAAATCTTGGAACTTGCAGAAATCTATGATGAGGTTGCGTGTTACTTTAAAGATACTCTAACACAAGAGTTATTCGTGAAGATGGAATCAGGCGACTGGAATAGGAGCGATTTCTGTGAATTACTAGAAAAGCTTGCAGAGTCATCTATGGACTCTGATTTTGTCGATGCATTTTGGACACAAGTAAAGCAGCACCTATTTGAAAAACCTTTTTGGATTTCTGACTTCCAATACCTTTCAAAGCTAATCATTGAGCATTCAAGTCGTTTTGCCCCTAGAGATACAGACCGGTTCATATCACTCGTTGAGGAAACCTCCTCGGATTTAATCTACGAAACTGTTTCACTAAACTCTCATCAAGATTCGACCCAACTGGTTGAGGATGTGGATGTATTGAACTCAATAGCCGACTTTTACGATGCAGAGCTCACCGGCCCAATCGAGGCGCTGAACGATAGAATTGCTGAAATTGAAGCTGACAATGACAATGAATACACCGACACACCTCATAGCCCAGAACCTAGCGCACAGAAAGTTTTAACTGACATTGAATTAGATTCTATGTTTTTAACTTTAGTCGAACGCGGCCTAAGCCCAGAAGAAAAGTTAATCCAGAGCATATTTGGTGAGGATGAAGAAGGCTAGAACCAGAGGGTGTATCGCACCCGCGACTTCAAACTCTACTGGGGATGCTCCACCGACCCTAGGCGCCGAGGCACGATCAATGAGCGCAACAGACGCTCCTACTCCCCCTCACGCGCTTTCGACAATGCAGAGGGACAAACAGCCCCGTTGGAACTGCGACGCCCCACAATCAGCACAAAGAAGGTGAATACTTTGCCACCGACAGTCACCGGGGTGACATCACCATAGCCCTCTAGGTGGTCGGAATGAATTTTAGATCCTAAAAAAGCGCTCCCATTGCTGGGAGCGCTTTGAAAGATCCATCGGGTTAGGGTTTAACCTTTGGGTGGATGCGGGTCGTTACCGTAGCTCCAACTTTCGCGGATGCGATTGTTAGCGCCATGGATACGGAGTTCGCCACCTGCTTGCTTCGCCAGCGGGCGCGCTGCTTGAATTGCAGCGCCCTGAGTGCCGTGGAGCGAGGAGGCGCGACTGTTACCAGTGCCCTTAACACCCCAACTTCCGTCGGCGCGATGTGTTACGTGGTAATTTTGCTTAGCCATATATTTGCGGTTTCCTTTCTATCTTTGAGGGTTGCGCTCCTAAGCATCTACGCTTGACGCACCTACCGCTGACTGGCTTATTCCACCAACTGATGTCTGAGTAGTTACGCATCCCGGTTCGGGAGCATTTCGACCATGATTTCAAAAAACGGGAGGTTGCCGCCTTCCGTTTTTCTTGAGATTGAAGGTTTACAAAAACAGTTTTTCTGTCAATAGTGTTTATTGGAGATTCACCCCAACCTTCAACCGGACTGGCAACATGACTACGAACGAACCACAAACACTCGCCCAACAGGTCGGTGCACGCATCGAGCGTGCCCGCTTAATGCGTGGCCACTCATTGCGCTCTCTTGCGGAAGCACTGAACGGGCAATATTCTCATACCACACTGCAAAAATATGAGAAAGGCATCTTGTGCCCGGACACTGGTGTGCTGGGCTTGATTGCGCAGGTGCTGGATGTGCGGGTCGATTATTTCCTAAAACAGGATGGACTCAAATTGGAGACGGTCGAATACCGGAAGCATTCCAAGCTCGGAAAGAAAGCGCAGAAGCAAATCGAGGAGGAAGCGTTCGAGTTTTTTGAGCGCTACCTAGAGATCGAAGCGATCTTGTCGCTCCCCTACGAGGAATTGCCGACTTTCGATCTCCGCAAATATAGTGACGAGGCGTTACCCGACGCGATTGAGGCCTCGGCGGATAAATTGCGCGAGCTATGGGATCTAGGAATGAACCCGATTCCCAATGTCCACCTAATGCTCGAAGAGCATGGCGTGAAAGTGAAGTTCCTAGACGACCGTGATGGCTTTGACGGGTTTTCCGCATTTGCTCAGACCGGCAAGAAAATCATCCCGACCGTCGCGCTCTCACGCAAAGGCGAGAAGGACAAGGCACGCCTGCGGTTTACTGCGCTACACGAGCTGGGCCATTTAATCTTAACGCTACCAGATCGCCTAAGCGGGCAAGAGAAGGAGCGAGCCTGCCATCGCTTCGCAAATGCACTGCTCCTACCGAAGCGAATGTTCATGAAGATGTTTGGTCAGAGCCGGGTTAAGATCTCGGTAGCTGAGCTAGTTGCGATCAAGGAAGAATGGGGCATCTCTTGCTATGCAACCATGATACGCGCTCGCGACTTAGCATTGATCACTGCCGGTCGGTTCAAATCGTTTTGCATACAGGCCAACAAAATGGGCTGGCGCAAAGATGAGCCGGGCACGTGGAAAGGCAGCGAAAGCTCGTCACGCTTCAATCAGTTGGTCTTTCGGGCCTTGGCAGAAGAGGTGATCACCGCTTCCAAAGCATGCGGCCTCCTCTCACTCACTGGCGAGGAGCTAGCCGAATCCTTTGAATTCGTAGGCTAAACACCGAACGATGGGCCAGAAAATAGCAGTCAAGGACGCGAATATCTTCATCGACATGGAGTATATGGGCATCCTGGATCTGTGGTTTCAACTCGGCTATGAGACGATCACCAGTAACTTGGTCGTATTGGAACTCGAACGAGGCAGGCACCTTCAAGCAGTGGCTTATGTGACCTCTGGGCAAATACAACAGCTCGTCTCCCCCTTAGACAGGCTGTTTCACTACCAGCAGCAATACCACGGCATCAGCCCAGCGGATGCAGCCGTCTTGCACCTCGCGATCGAGCATGATGCGCTGCTGCTTTCCGGGGATGGTCAATTGCGCAAGTCCGCACAAGCGGAGGCCGTCCCCTGCCATGGTAGCATTTGGGTGCTGGATCAATTGGTGAAAGCCAAGCTACTGAAAGGCAATGTGGCCGCAGAAAAGCTAGCCGCATTGCTGGAGCTCACAGGGAAACAAAGACGCTTTCTCCCCCAAGCCAGCGCCCGCGAGTATATCACTCGCTGGCGGCGTATGCCTTAATTCTAGCGACCGTAACAAACGCCCCTACTCCCCCTCACGCGCTTTCGACAATGCAGAAGCTAACAGTCCCGTTGGAACTGCGACGATCCCCAGCCCCACAATCAGCACAAAGAAGGTGAATACTTTGCCACCGACAGTCACCGGAGTGACATCACCGTAGCCCACGGTCGTCATGCTCACTTCATAACTCAGATTTGAAAGTGCACCCTGAATACGCTCATATCCCCAGCTAGGATTTGAACGCTATGCTGTTGTCGTCGCGGTGCTCCTCGGAACCGCATGCAGATAAGGTTTCACATGTCGCTTCGCTCGGAGCGATCACATCAACCCGCCTGCGGTTCATCCTACCCGCCAATGCGGCTAGGAATATAGTCATTTGCGTCTTCAAGGCGAATTTTCCTTAAATCCATAAGTCGTTGGCAAGAAGAACAGATGCTAAAGTTGAACCCCGCACGGGTAGATTTTCAGAAGTCCCCTTAAAGTGCCTTCTCGATTTCACTCCAATACCGAGAGTCTTTCAGAAACTCGGACATGCGGTCAAAGCCTTCGGATGTTTCGGCGTCGACTTTTAAGCGTTCTATGAGGCTGCTCAGTGTTTCCTCTGAATCCAGTGTTTGCATGCCCTCCTCCTCATGGTCGACGATATTTGAATAGGCATTACCACTAAAGCGAACACGCTTATGATTGATTGGCTTCTGGTATTTCCAAAGCCCCATACCTGAGCCATCCCATGTGCCTTGGTAGATATGTGCTTCACCTTTGGTATAGAACAGGTTGTCACGCACTTCGACCGATTCAGCAAAACGACCGGCTTCCCATGGTGTATCAACCATTAGCTGATAGTGCTCTTCAATCGTGTTATAGACGATATTTTGGTAGATCTTTACGCCGCTGACAGGTCCATTCAGAACGAAACCACGTAGATGATCGTTCAAACTGACGTTGTGGCGAATTACGGTATTTCTGTTGCCGATGGACTGTCCGGAGTCTTGGTGTTTCGACCAATCACAGATAAGGAAAAAGCCACCGGCGTTGTCCGCACTCAAGTTGTATTCAAACACGGTGCCATCACAATTGAAGTCAGAGTCGAGTCCCTGCCCATCAAAGGTGCCGGCATAGCCCCAGACCTCATTGAAACGGATTTGCGTGTTGAGGCTGCTCCACGGCCAAATGCCGATACTGGGCCCTGCATGCTGCGTGACCTCTTTTGTGTCTAAATCGGCAATGCGCTGTCGGGCACCATAAAGACGATTGTATTCGACCACGGCGTGCTCTGTGCCAATGGGCACGATGCCATCACCACCGATATCTTCGAGTAAGTTGCCTCGTATTACCACATTTGTGCTGAGGTGCGACAAATCATCCCATGGATCCATCCAGCCTTTAATCGCATCGCGATCACAGCGAAGGATATGGCAGTCTTCAATCAATAAACCATCAATCTTAGTTGGCACCTTTCGTGTATCGACCTCCCAGCGGATGCCTGTGCCGCCTCCTTTGTCCTTTGAAAACACACCGTTGACATCACGCACTAACAAATTTCGCAAAGTAATATCCTGAACCAAACCTGCATTTTTAGCGAACACCAGTAATCCGGCTCGCTTCGCTTCGCGCTGAGCCCCCGTGTTGGTGATCTCAATCCCATCAATCACCCAGTGTGACAGATTCTCAAGAAAGACCGCCGAACGCGTCACTCCCCCACCTGCGATGACCGGCTTCGGGCCATCGAAATAGCTCGTCAGTGTAATCGGCAGCCCCTGCGCGCCTGATGTGCTCGGCTTAAACTGCCCCTGAAACACCTGCCCACTTCGCAGGTGAATGGTATCCCCAGGCTCGAATTGCTGCTGATTGGCAGCAGCAAGACTCGACCATGCTGTTTTAGGGCAGAGACCCACCGAAGCATCATCGCCATGCAGGGCATCAATATAATAGTCTGCCGCAGAAAGCACAGAACAAGACAGCCAACTTAGACCGAAAGCGAATGAGAGTAACTTCATATTAGTTATGTAAATGCTAGCGTTGCACACGACCAGAGGCATTGCCTCGCATCAAGGTTTCCACTTCTTCACGTGAATTATAATTAAAATCTCCTTTGATCGAATGCGCGAGACAAGATGCTGCCACGGCGAAATCAACCTGCTCTTGAGGCGTCGCAAAGTCAGCCGTCGTCATGGCATAGATCAACCCCGCAGCAAAGGAATCGCCCCCACCGACACGATCAACGATGTTACGCATCTTGTAGGATTGATACGTGGCACCGTTCATCGGCGCAAACGCGGCTACATCGCTGGCAACATCGAAGAGCATCGCACCCCAATTGTTATGCGTCGCAGAAATACTCTCGCGCAAGGTGATCGCCACCTTTTCCACCTTATCGAAGCGTTGCGCGATTTGACGCGCCACGTCGGGATACTGCGCGATTTCCAAGCTGCCGGCATGCACATCGGTATCGCCCGCATGAATGTCGAGCACATCCGCAGCATCTTCTTCATTGCCAATGATGACGTTCACATTCTCCAGAAACTCCGGCATGATGCCGCGGGCTAAGCTGCGCGCATCGGTGCCCGGGCGCCAACGCCATAAGTTCTTACGGAAATTCAAATCACAGGACACCTTCACGCCCGCAGCCTGTGCCTTATCGGCAGCGAGCACCGCCGCACGTGCAGCAGTTTCTGAAATCGCGAGTGTAATGCCCGAAATATGCAGCCACTGTGCATCGGCAAAGATTGCATCCCAATCATACTCCTCACCGGGGCACAGTGAAACCGCACTGTAGTCGCGGTCATAGATCACGCGACTCGGGCGCTGATTGGCCCCCGTCTCTACGTAATAAACCCCGAAACGACCTTCTTCGCGCCGCAACACATGATCGACATCGACCTTGAAGCCGCGCATTTGACGCACAAACGCATCCGCGACCGCATGCTCGGGCAACGCGCTGACAAAGCGCGAACTGCCACCGAGCATCGAAACCGATGCGGCCACACTACTCTCAGCGCCACCGAAGGTTAGATCCATCGATCCGGGACAGACTTGTGCAAAACGATAATTCTCACTGGGCGCGAGGCGCACCATAACTTCTCCAAACGTAACTACTTTTTTCATATAAATCTCCTGTATCAAATTATGAACGACTCATGACGGCGGTCGCACGCTGGGTAATGCCTGCCCAATTGCCTTCTCTGATCGCACTAGCGCTCGCGATCCACGAACCACCGACGGCGAGAATTATATCTTCCTTTAAATAATCTTCTGCATTGTCAGCAGTGAGCCCACCCAGCGGGATGAACTGCAAGCCCAGATGCGCATACGGAGCCTGCATATTTTTGAGATACGCGAGTCCTCCCATCGGTTCCGCAGGGAATAGCTTCAATATATCGCAACCAAACTCCAGCGCATGTTCAATCTCACTGGGAGTCGCAATGCCAGGAGCAAACGGTAGCTGAGCATCCAGAGCCGCCTGCACAACGCGTGCGTTCATCCCCGGCGCAACTGCACAACTCGCACCAGCGTCTTGCACCTGTCGTACTTGATTTGGTGTAATCACGGTGCCAGCCATCACTAGCATCTCGCTATAGTTCTCGGCGATAACCTGCATCACCTGCAGCGCAGCCGGAGTGCGCATGGTGATTTCAACCGCTTTAATACCACCGGCAAGAAGCGCTTCAGCCAGAGGCTTGGCATCGTCAACATTTTCCACGGTCACCGTGGCAATCGCGCGTGACGCAGCAAGTTGCGCACGCATTCGTGGTGTAAATAAAGTCTTCATTTTATTGTTCTATTATTCGACCACCGCAAAGCTGGACTCGTCTTTAGCATTAGGATCGATGACAAACGGCTGCATCGCCACTTCATTCACTTCGACGCCAAGGCCCGGTAGTTCATTAAAATGTAGCTTTCCATCAATCACTTCATGGGCCGCCGAAAAGATCGAATCACGCACCGGATGCTCGGTTTGGTCCATCTCCAGCATGACTGGACGACGCTCAAAGCGACCGGGATTCTCCGGCACCATACTGATCGCGGATGCGGCCACTGCTTGATTGATTTTTAACCCCCAGCAATGCGGCACCATGTCCGTATGCGATGCACTCGCGATTGCATTGATTTTCACAAACTCCGTAATACCACCACAGTAAGCGATATCGGGCTGCATAATATCTAAACAAGCGCCGCTTGATAAGCGCTCAAACCCATAGCGAGTCTGCTCACATTCCCCCGCCGCAATTGGCACACTCAGTTGTTCACGCAGCCGAGCCATATCACCGTAGTTCTCCGGAGAGAGTGGTTCTTCAAACCAGCAATAGTCATTCGCCTCTAACACATGACCTATGCGAATCGCCTCTTTATAATTGTAGGCATGATTGGAGTCCGCTCCGATCTGTGTCGTTGGGAAACGACTACGAAAGGCTTCGATCAGCTTGGTATCGAACTCTATGTTTTTACCGACCTTGACCTTCAGCATCGTGTAGCCTTGCGCAACATAACCAGCAGCCTCTTCGAGCAACTCTTCGAGCATTTCGTCCTCTGGCTTGTCGTCGCGAAAATACATACCCGTCGCGTAACAAGGCACAGGCTCATCCGAACCACCTAACAAGGTGCGGACAGGTGTATTCAAGGCTTTGCCCTTGAGATCCCAGAATGCTATATCCAGACCTGAAATGGCAGCCATAAAGATACCATGACGATTAAAGTCGCAAAACGCCTTCCACATCAGGTTCCACAGCACTTCGTTTTGCAGCGGATTCTTACCCAATAGTAATGGCTTAAAGTGGTGCTCTACAGCCGCAGCAATTGCTAGGTTCGGCCCATAGCATTCGCCCCATCCTACAGTTCCATCACTGCAGGTCACTTTGAGGACGAAGTTGTTCTTCACCGGATAATACCACTGCGAAAAGCCGATGGATCGGCTCAACTTAGTGCGCAATGGAAAACATTGAATATCGACGATTTTCATAATTATGGAGACTTAAAAATTAACGCTTAATCGAGATGCGTTTGATATCGTAGTAATCCTCGAGTGCGAGACGGCTCACGTCCTTACCGAAGCCGCTTTGCTTGAGCCCACCATGCGGCAATTGCAGCGAATAGTAGGCTTCGTTAATGAGGATGTTGCCGAAGATCAGACGCTTCTCGGCCTCGAGTGCACGAGAGAGGTTTTGGGTATAGACGTAGGCGGACAATCCATACTCGGTATCATTCGCCAAGGCGAAGGCATCGTCGCTGTCATCAAACGGCATGACAGGCATGATCGGCCCGAAAATTTCTTCACAGGTCAAGGCACTGTCGCGTGCGACGTCTTTAATCAAAGTCGGCTGCATGAAATACCCGGGGCGACTCGCGCGTTTGCCACCAGTAACCACTGTGCCCTTATGCGTCTCTGGTTGGCAGAACTTGACCATCTGCTCCACGCTCGCCTCTGACACGACCGGACTCAGCTCAGGCCCGGCGACCGAGTCGCCGACATAACGATACGACTCCATCAGCGCCTTCGCCTTCTCAATGAAAGCCGCATAAATGCTGCGGTGCACAAAGACACGATTCGGTGCGACACAGATCTGTCCGGCATTGGCCAACTTCAGGCCAACAATGTCAGCCACTGCGGCATCCAGATCCGCATCTTCAAAGACCAGCACGGGTGCATCGCCACCGAGCTCCAGAGACAGTCGCTTCACTGTCGTCGGTGATTGCTCTATCAATTTCTTGCCGGCAAAAGTCGACCCTATCATGGTCAGTAGACGTGGGGTTGGGCTTTGCGCCAAGGCATCGCTGACGAGCTTACCACGACCACAGAGTAAATTCACGGTGCCCTTTGGAAATGCGACTTCATTGATTAATTCAGCCACTCGCATCGAAGCCATCGGTGTCTTATCGGATATTTTAAACACCGAGGCACAGCCACTAGCCAATGCAGGGCCTAGCTTATAGCCCAGATTTAGCAGAGGGAAGTTCCATGTCAGCAAGCCAGCGACGACACCAATGGGTTGATACGAAAGAAAGTTCAGATGCCCGCCGTCATAGTCCGGAATGGTTTCTCCGTAGTGGCGCTTCACTTCCTCGATGTAGTAGCCGAGGCAGTCAACCAGCATATTAAAATCGTAGCTTGCGACATCCTGTGTTTTGCCAGTCTCTTGAATCAGTAGATCAACGATATTCGCCTCGTCCGCCTTCAGTTTGACAATCAGCTCATCGACCAATGCTTTACGCTCATTGATCGAGAGTTGACCATATGCTTCCGAGGCGATCTTCGCCACATCAAGTGCACGATTCACATCTTCAGTCGTCGCGCTCGCAACTTGTCCAATTTTTGCCGCAGTCGCAGGATTATACACATCCAGATGTGCGTCACTATCGACGAATTCGTTTCCTATGTAATTCTTTATATTCATTTTATTTTTATAAATCTGTTAACTGTCTCTGAGGAATATGATCACGACTATGCATACCTACTTTTGAGTGATATTGATAATATTTTAGAAATGCCGTTCATCTGGCCCGCTTCGGTCGGTCTATTTATTGTTCTTATGCTTGTGATACTCTTGCCATGTGAGCATGCCGTCTTTGTTGACGTCGGCCTCAGGGTTTTTCTTGAAATATTGGTTCTTCCATTTTCCGTCATTACTAGAGGAATCCTTCTTCACGGGCTTAGCGGTTGCTGGTTTTGCTGTGTCTTCCAAACGCGCATCGAGCTGCTTACGAAATGATGCGAGCTTCACTGCATACTCGGGGTTGCTTGCCAGATTCTCCCATTCGTTCTTGTCGATTCGATGATCGTAAAGTTCTTCGTCGCCAGTGTGATACCGAATATAGCGCCAGTCCTGCGTGCGTAGCGAATAGTTCTGCATCATGGGGTCCGGAGCTTTCCACTTGTGAACCGCAGTGAGTGCTGCCTCAGGCCCTCCCCAATTGTTCAACTTTGGATTTTCAAGAAACGATACCAGGCTCGTGCCATCCAGTGGAGCGCCTTTCTCATTACGACGTGTATCACCGCTCAGACTGCAAAGTTCGATCAATGTCGGATACAGATCCACTAAAGAGACGGGGTGCGTCACATTGGCGCCTGCTTTGCCAACTCCGGGGGCACGAATAATAAAGGGCACACGTGTGCTCTCTTCCCAAAGTGAATTCTTATAGACGTAATCCTTTGGACCGGTGCCCCAACCATGGTCACTGGTAAGCACGATGATCGTGTTATCTTTTAACGATGAATTATCGACGACATCCAAAATCATACCGAGCAACTCATCCACAGATGCGACACAGGCCAAATACGCTTGTGTAAAATGCTTCAGCGCCAACTCTTGATCACCGCCGTAGGAAGCGACCAGACTTTCAAAGATCTTCACACCGCGATCATTGCCACCACGCGATTTAGTCAAATACGTGTCATCGGCATCTCCGTTAAGAATCGGAGGCAGCTCCAAAGTATCCACAGGAAACTGATCGAAGAAGCGCTGCGGAACAATCAAAGGTGTGTGCGGGCGCATGAAGCCCACTCCCATGAAAAAAGGTTTCTTCTCCGCACCGTCAGAATAAGCCTGCAATGTCTCAGCAGCCCATTGCGCATTGGCCTCATCTGCGGTCAAGTCACGCTCTCCGGATTTGGGGAATGCCAAGTCAAAGCTATTTCTCCAATTACCGCGCTGCCATGTATAGGACTTCCCGCCCCCAAAGTCTTTGCCTTCCAAAGAGACGAATGGGCCGAACGAACCGTCGATTTTACCGAAGTCATCACGCAGCGGCGCAGGTGTCATCGGGTGCGGCACTTGCTTATTGCCATCAAAAGCATAGGGTCCGTAGTCCGCTTCTTCACGAAATTCGTCCCAATCCTGATGCGCATGATGATGCATCAATTTACCTGTTCCAATGGTGCGATACCCATTGGCTTGGAAGTGCGCGAACATTGTCTTTGAATTCGCCAATACCTCATTTTGATTCCAGTTATCCATACCAAAATTATTTGAAGTATGTGGATAGATTCCGGTGAAGAAGCTAGATCGTGACGGTGCACAGATCGGGATCGTGCAATGCATTTGCTGGAAAGTCACACCACTATCCATGAGCCGCGTCATGTTGGGCGTCTGAGTTTGTGGATGGCCTCCAAAGCCTTCGATGTCGGTATTCAGATCATCACAGACGATCAAAATTACATTCGGTTTGGTAGCCTGTAGACACACTGCCGCACAGAGTGCGACCAGTCCCAAGCAGAGAGAACGGAGTATTGATGACATATTCATTATTTAAATTATCGCACGTCTTTCACGATCAAATAGATTGGGGTTTCAGTAAATGGGATCCGAACAACGCCATTTTCAGGAGTTAATTCGAAAGGATTTCCGTAAAGGTCGCGACCAGCCACGATTGAGTCGGTCTGTAGCTCACGCGTCTGCTCTGCGCCTTCACTCCACAAGACGACAAAGTCAAACTCTGGACCGCTAAAGCGTGTCTGCCAGCATCCATCGCCAAGGTCATCCTGACCGTCACACTCGACATCATACATGATATCACAAGCCGCAGCAGCTGCGATGAATCCAGATTCGACGGTGCGCCCCCCTGGGCCGACCCAGCCCTGTAGCCAACGATCCAGCAGGTCGCCCTCTAGCAGGATAAAGTAGAAGGACTTTTCGACTCCGTTAGCAAATGCCGTAGAGACCGCTTGTATATACGCCGATGCACACTCCTCCTCGTTAAGTATCTCGCGAGCAACAAATGGATTTTTATAAGGCACAAAAGGCTTCGCATCCTCTGCCAAACTGAAGTAGCCAAACTCGGTTGCCCAAAATGACGGGGCTTCGCCAAATTCAGACACCGCCTCGTCAAACCCCTGCACCACTTCACGGAAATCTCCACGTGCTGGATGGCGACGCCCTTCGGTATAAGGGTGGTATGAAATCGCATCGAACGGTTCCAAGCCGGTGTGTCCGAGTAACTCCTTAAGGAAATGATTATGCGTCTCAGCTGGCGTGGCTAGTCCCAGACCCACGACTTCGATATTGGGGTCTTTCGCCTTAATGAGCTCATAGGCATGCGTCGTAAAGTCGGCCATTTCTTTAACCGTGCCACGATAGAAGAGTGGGATGTCCGGCTCATTCCATGTTTCAATGGCATGCAAGCGGCCATCCGCTAAGTCAATCAAACCGTTCAAATAGTCATCAAACTCAGCTTGCACATCATCACGATGCGTGTAGGCACGCGAGGCAGACGAACCGACTGGCGCACGCGAAGCCCATTTCGGCATGCCGGGCCCGATGACCGCCAACGGCGTCACTCCAAAAGATGCTTGATAGTCGAGCACGGCATCCAGCTTTGCGGCCTGTCTTTCATTCCAGACGCCTTTCTTTGTCATCAAACTCCCAAGCCCACAATCAAAGGCAAAACGCGACCACCCAAGGCCAATGCGCTCCATCGCCCAAAACTCGCGTAGGTCGCTGATATTTGTGCCAAAGCGAATGGAAGGATCAACTTGGTTACTTGTGCGAGCACGCACCACAGCGAGCGAGATGCGATGTGAGTCCTCGCCAACTGAGACTTCTACACGATACATTCCCTGAGGCGCAAAGCCCGGCGTCTCCCAAGCAATCCTTGCATTCGACTGTGCTGGGATCGCACCAACACTCCGCTCACTCTCAAATACCACATTCCCATGCGTATCAAAAATACTAATACGTGCAGGGGGCGAGATTGTGACATCCGAGTTATTACGAATCACTGTGACTACATCAAAGGCTTCGTTTGGTTCATAGACGCGATGATAACGCACCGTATCAGAATTAGACTCAATCACTCGCTGCGGCTTGTAATCGGCATTACCTTTGGGTGTCACGGCCACGGCATCCAAATAGACTTCCACTGCATCCGGTGTGGGTGGAATGGCAACTGCGATGGCATAGGCGTTTTTCGCAGCTAAAGGCAGACGCACATCGAAGGAATAGCGGGCCCAATCTTGAGTAAGTGTCACAGTCTTTTCAATCAAGTTGCTACCACGGTTTGGCACTAAGGCCGTCGGCACGTAGCGCACCTGTAGCTTCACTTTCTGCCCTGGCGCACTTGCCTTCATGTCCGCCGAAACGGTCAATCGATCCAAGGCATGAGCCTCAAAATAGTCCGAAGCAATCGTAGCGTGCTTTGCCACTGGTTCAAACGCCGTGTTTTGAGGCACCAACGACACTCTCAAACTCTGTTGCCCATGCGAGGCGGCATCCTCAGTAAGATCCCATCCGGAACTGACGTCAGTTTTATTAAAAATCACACCCCACTCTTCACGGCCCAACTCAAAGCTACTGTTATTTAGAATGTTCTGTGTCACAAGGTCCGAGTCCAGAGAGGAGCCATCTGTGTCGGATACGGGTAAGAGTAAATCGTAAACGATATGTTGCCCATCAACAGCATAGAGATTCACCCAAATCGAGCGATGCCCTTTCCAGTCAACAGCATTGAGCACTTCAATCTCCAACTCCCTCTGCGGCAACAGCACGAAACCATCATCAGAATCACTCAGTGAACTAAATGACTGAAACGGCTGACGCTTGAGTAGCACCGACCGATGCTTTTGTGATGTCGAATAATTAAAGCGCTCTCCATCCACCTCGAAGGCCTGTTCGTCATAGAAACCAATCGGCAGGTTAAGCGTCGTACGCTCGGCACTGTAGCCTGTTGCCGAAAAATCCAAATCAAAGCGTAAGGCGCGCTCATCAGTGATCGTGGTTGCCACTTTCAAGTGGCCCGCCGCGCCCTTGATTTTGATCGGTTCATTGAAAACCAATGCGTCCGCATGCACTTGATATCGAACCTCCCATGGAAGTAGATTTGAATGTTGAGAACCGTTCGGAGCTTTAATGGTAAAACTGCTGCCTTCAATGAGCACACCACTGGTCGATACCAGATACATCGTATTACCGTCTGGTTTCGCCTGATAGTGTAGATCGTCCCACTGAATCGACGCATCTTCGTGAACTATCGGTGTAGTCGAAGGTCTAGAGTCTGCAGCGCCTTCGTTCTGCCCAGGGGCAATTGTCGGGGTCGATGGCACGCAAGCGATACTGAAAGCAGACAGCACGAGCGCACAAGACAAGCGACATTGTAAGGATTTGGATATAGAAGACATGAATGCAGCAATCAACAGGGGTCGAGAGATAACGATGTGGTTATTTAAACAGTATCCCCACCTTTCCGCGTTCGCGAAATGGTAATATACATTCGCAGCACACCAAACTCCCCAATAAAAACAAAAAACGAGCAGGGATCACAATGCGATGCGACTGTATGATCCGATTTCAGCAACACTCAAAACAAGAGAATGAAGGATCGAAACGTCCATTGGTTCTCGACCCATAGAATCATGTGAATATCATCTCTCGCAATATATTGAATGCCACCTGAACAAGACCGAGGCCGCCAGTCAGGCAACCGCAAGTTTAACCGAACGAGTGCCCATGCAGATTCTCCCATTACTCGTTCAAAAATCTCGCTGATAGGGAAACATTTTTTACGGTTTGAGAGACGCGAAGGCATACGTCATGTTGTATATTTATGACATAAAACACCCCACCCAAGCCTATAAACTATGCACCCGGAAAACTCTATCCAATCTCACCGAGGTTTTACACTCATCGAACTGCTGACAGTCATCGCCATCATTGCGATCTTAGCCGGAATCCTTATCCCCGCGATCGGCAACGTGCGAAAAAAGGCCGCTACAGTTAAGGCCGTCAGCAATGTCCGCCAAATCGGCATGGCCAATTCACTCTATTCGCAAGAAAACAAAGGTAAGATCATCGGTCAAGAGCAAGGAAAGTTCATGGATGCGATGCAGCGCATCGCCGAATACATCTCTACGGAAAAAGAGCTCAATTGGGATCAACAAATCGCCACTCTAGCCCTAACAAATGACCCGAATGTGCCGGAAAATATGGTCAGAATAGGAGGCCTCCCCTTCACGTATGCGATCAATTCTATATTCAACCAGAAATATGGACGCGCGGTCGAAGGCAAAGGAGCATGGACGCCACCCTCGCAACAAGACTCTAACCAACGACGCATGGCGGAGTTCGATTATCCTTCGGACACGATCTATGCTGTCAGTGGCAGTTATGAATTAACGGTATCCGCTGCAGCAAATGCTTCGCTCCTTCAGGAACCAAGCGCTCGACAGTCGATTTTCTATTTACACGGCAACAATGATAGCACACCAGCAGTCTTCCTAGACGGCCATAGCGAGCTAATTACCTACCCGATCAATCCTAAGCAGATCAATCCACGGGAACGCACGAAGTAGCCAAATCCAGACAGTGTGCGACTAAAGGCGCAAAGAGTCGCAACATTGATCATTGATCGGTTGCAAATTACCGCCTGAGAAACATAATTCGCAGTGTGAATCACGCAGCATTCGCGAAACAGTATAGTATACCTCTATCTACACATAGAATATGCACACCTCATTCGACCTTTATCCCAGTTATTTACGGCGCTTTAACAATGATATAGCAGCCAATCGTCCACTACGTTTACGCTACGATCTCCATGCGATGCGCAACTATGAGTATCGTAACGAAGGTGGTAAACGCGTCGGACCGTTCCCTCAAGTGCGCCCTGAGGGAACTCTTGAGATCCAAAGCACCACAAACTCCATCGGCAAAAACTCGATGACCGTGAAGCATTCTCGAGAATGGTCGACATGGACTGGACAAGCGCCTGCCTCCAAACAAGACATTACGGCGAAAATAGACTACGCAGACGATGCCATCGGCACACTGCAACACTGGCAAATGAGCTATGCCTCCACCCCCATACTGCCAGTGAAATCCTATCGCTATGATAAGCTAGGACCGATGCAAAAGCACGGTCGAGTTAAGGATGGAACCATCGAATTGACCGCTGCCAGCAAAGGAACGTCGAATATGGAGCTCGCCTCCTCCTCCCACGTCACATCGCTATACACGCTGATCGAACGCTTTCAGCGCTCCACGATCCAACCTACTACAGTCGATTATCTAGACGACCTGACCATGCTTCGACCGGGCCTAGAAATCACCCCACTGCCCGATGATACGATCGAGATCGAAGGCGTGAAGACAAACGTTCATGGATACGCACTCGTTGGGCCAGCGATTCTGCCTCTGTTCTTTTGGATGGATACGCACTCCAACGTGCTCGCTGTCATCGGCCGCAACGTCGCCTACACACTAACAGAAGCTCAAAACGTCTAATTACGCTGTTTTCATGTTACACTCTACAGACTCAAGCAGTTTCTCCCGACGCGACTTCCTAAAGGCCGGCAGCGCACTCACAATGTCGGCTTTTTTCACGCACTCAGATGCTGCCCCAAGTGTAGCACTACAAAAGACAGGCCCCGACACTCGGCCCAATCTCCTCTTTCTTAATCTGGACCAACTCAGCCACATGGCCTTGAGCTGCCACGGGAACCCGCACCTCCAGACACCTAATATCGACCGCTTGGCCGCGCGCAGTGTTGATTTCTCAAAAAGCTACACGCCAGACCCTATCTGCTGCCCTGCCCGTGCCAGTTGGGCCACTGGTCACTTTCCAAGCGAGAATAATGTAGCAGTCAACAACCGCCCCTTGCGCGACGATCTACCCGATTATGGTCAATGGCTGGGCAAGAATGGCTATCAAACCGTGCACATCGGCAAATGGCACGTGCCGGGGCGCCCCTTACATAAGTCCTTTCAACTTGTGCCACACAATTCACACCCACAGGGCGAATACAGCGACAACCTCGTCGCTCTCTCATTTGAAACCTTCCTCGCCAACCGCGATCAAACACGCCCCTTCTTCGCCCAAGTCGGGTTAATGAACCCACATGACTGTGGCAATGCCCCCCGCACTTCGGAACACCCGTTCCCGTTTCCACACCTAAAGGATCAGCTACCGCCGTTCCCACCCAACTTCGACTTCGACCGCCGTGAGCCCGAGCAGCTTAAGCAGATGCACAACGGCCTCATGAAATTTACAGAGAACTGGACGGAAGAGAACTGGGGGCATCAAGCCTGGCTCTACTACCGGATGGTTGAAATGGTCGATGTCAATGTAGGCTATATTCTCGATACATTGGAGCGATCTCCCGAACATGAGAATACAGTCATCATTTTCAGCTCCGACCATGGCGATGCAAACGGCTACCATCGTATGCTGTTTAAGGATAATTTCTACGAAACGTCCTCACGCGTGCCGACCATGATCTGCTTCCCCGGAAAAGTGCCAGAAGGCGTCGTCGATGAGACCCACTTGGTATCAGGTTTAGACTTCTTCCCTACGCTGTGTGACTATGCCAGGATCGAAGCTCCAAAGGGGCTGAAAGGCCTAAGCCTTCGTCCACTCCTTGAAGCAGAACCTACGACAGAGTGGCGCGAATATTTGCACGCACAGAGTAAGGCGACCGGACGGATGGTCGTAGATGATCAGTATAAGTTCATTCGATATTATGGTTCGGAGACCACACAGCTCTTCGACTTGAAGAATGATCCATGGGAAACCGTCAATCTTGCATTTGACGATGAACATCAAGCGGTCTGCAAGCGAATGGCAACTGAAATTGATCGCATGGAACAGACACTCGACAACGTTGATTTACCCGATGCCCTTATGCGGCGAACCTAACCTCTAATATCACCCCAACCCCAATAAATTATGCCCATTGATCTACCAGAAGGTATTTACTCCGGCTTCAGTATGTATGGAGACGAAGTCATGGTCCCCGGAGTCAACTCCCTCGGCGAGCACTGGTCGTCTCCACGCCTAAAGCCTGTTTCCAAAAAGCTCACAAACTGGACCTGCCTCCTTCAACTCGAAGGCGAATGCTACTTCCACATCAACGGTAAGGACGAACGACTCACCAACGGCAATCTACTCTTGCTCTCCAACGGCACAACCATGGAGCGCCTTGATCAGAAATTTTCCTACAACCATACACTCTGGATCGGTTTTTCAATGCGCCGTGCGCTACAAGATGCCCCTGATCTACTTGAAGCGTGGAAGAGCTTCAGTTACGTTAATAAGCGTTTCCTCCCAAAGCATAAATCACTACTCAAAACGATCGTCAACGAGCACGCATCCCCGGGGCAATTCAGTGAGCAAATTTCCCGCATGACCTTTCAGGCGCTTGTCTATTCACTGCAAGAATTCGTCAATGATGAGGACGTCGAATCCATCATCCCCGCAGATTTGGCGCAAAATCCGACTGTGCTTCTTGCCACAGACCTCTTCGAGCGTGAATACAGCGAGCACTGGGACCTTAAAAAACTGTCCGACCGCCTCGCTGTGTCCGAAAGTAAATTAACCAAGGCATTTCGCGTCGCCACCGGCGAGAGCCCGATGGCTAGTCTATGGAAGATCCGTCTAATTAAAGGCTATGAGCTACTGGTAGGCTCATCTATGAATGTCACACAAATAGCCATGATGGTCGGCTTCCAAAGTAGCCAGAGCTTCGCAACTGCTTTTAAGCGCTCATTCAAATGCACCCCTCGCGATGTTAAAAACGGCACCGTCGAGCAAATCGAACCACGCGAATTCCTCCACGAGACAAACGAGTAGTTCATTCAATACACATCACTCATATAAACAAACACATCTTATAATGACACGTTTCATAATCTGTTTCGCGGCATGCCTGCTCGCTTGCAGCCTCTCTGCTAAGGCTCCAAATTTGATCGTCATCCTAACCGATGACCAGGGATATAACGACGTCGGGTTTAACGGATGCACCGACATCCCCACGCCACACCTAGACCAACTGGCTGCCGACGGCGTTAAATTCACAGACGGGTATGTCTCGTTCCCTGTTTGCGGCCCCAGCCGTGCAGGTCTGCTTACCGGACGCTACCAAGACCGCTTCGGTTTTACCACGAACCCTTCGATCGACCCCACGAACCCTAATTCAGGCCTCCCACTCGAGGAAGAAACCATCGCACAAGTCCTGCAAAAAGTAGGGTATAAAAGCGCCGTCATTGGCAAGTGGCATATGGGCACGCATCCGAACTTTCACCCTCACAAACGCGGATTTGACCATTTTTTTGGATTCCTCGCGGGCGGGCTGAACTATTTCCCCGAAAATCTCACACTCAACGACCTCTCAGAAGTCGAACGCATCTGGCATTGGTATAGTATGAAAGTCGAACGCGACGGCGAGATGATCGACATCGATGATTACCTAACCGATGAGCTCACCGACGCAGCCACTGCATTCATTGACGAACAGGCAGCCGCAAAGAATCCATTCTTCCTCTATCTCGCTTACAACGCACCGCACGCGCCACTACAGGCGACTGAGAAATACCTCAATCGCTTTCCGAATATCGAAGACAAAGGCCGCCGCACTTATGCCGCCATGGTTAGCTGCGTTGACGATGGCGTTGGCCGTGTGATGAACACCTTGCGTCGCAACGGCATCGAAGAAGATACACTCGTTGTCTTCCTCTCCGACAACGGTGGACCACTCAAGAAGAATTCCTCTGACAACGGCGACCTTCGTGGCGGCAAATCCGATCTCTTCGAAGGTGGAATCCGTGTGCCTTTCGCAATGCAATGGAAAGGCACGATCCCAGCGGGCCAGACCTACAGCGAACCAGTCATTTCACTCGATATCTTTGGCACTATTGCCGCACTGACAGAAGTGGAGATCGCCGCGGAACGCCCACTCGACGGCGTCAATTTAATCCCTTACCTCACAGGAGAAAAGTCCGGGGCACCACACGATCAACTCTTCTGGCGAAAATGGGAGCAACAAGGCATGGCGATGCGCACTGGAGACACAAAACTGGTCGCTAATACACAACGTGCAAAAAAGAACCATGCCGTTTACGATTTAAGCAACGATCTCGGTGAGAGCAAAAACATCCGTTGGCAATCACCGGAAAAGACTCAGCAGCTCATCGAGGCTTGGGAAGCATGGAACGCACAGCTGAAAGACCGCGTCTTTCCCACTCTGATGGAAGACAAGTGGTGGATAAATAGCCATTAGATCCATCTGTTTTATTTTGCAACAAAGGCATCACCCTATGCGGCGAATTCAAACACTGGGTAAAACAATTAATACCACAGCCTGCTTAAGCCATTAAGCAGGCTGATTTTTTATACGGATTCGAATAATGGTAAGTCGACACCATCGTAGCATTCAAAAAAACTAACCAATTTAAAAAATACATACAAATCCCCGATGAACGAATAAAACACAATTTAGACCGCCTCGCAGACGAACCAGGCATTGACGATTTTCCTTCAAATTGAGAAACTCATAATCGGTCTCACATAAATCCTCAAGCTAGCTACCCCTTGAATGCGGCCACATTCTGCACTCATCAAGCTCGCGTAACTAAAAAAATACCCCATCATGATAAAGATGCCTAATGCACTACTGCGTTGGTCCTTAAGCTGCACACTCTCGCTCATTGCGACCAGTGCAACAGCTCTTGCGACGAACTACTACATCGATGCCACAGCTGGCAATGATTCGAATCAGGGAACTTCTGCCGCAGACGCATGGCAGACACTTGACAAAGCCAACTCAACCACATTCCTACCAGGGGACCAATTACTCCTTAAGCGAGGTGAAAGCTTTATTGGTAAGATTTACTTCGACGGCGATAGCGGAACTGCTGCCTCGCCCATCATCATTGCAGACTACGGATCCGGCGTAAATCCGGTCATCGATGCGGGAGGCTACATTGCCGGCATTCATCTGGAAAACAGTAATCACATTGAAGTGAATAATCTGGAAATTACAGCCAACGGCGGCACTACAGTGGATGGCTCCGATGCCACTGCACGTAGTGGAGTGTATATCAGAGTCCTGTGGAATCAAACCGCCGACGACATCACGCTGAACAACTTGTATATCCACGACGTCTACCCTGAGTTGGATGTCGCCAGCGAAGGTTGCAACCCAACGACCTACAAAGGCTATGGCGTGCAGATCGCAGGCAACGGCAACACCACAGCCAACTTCCCTGCGAGCAATATTACAATTGAAGGCTGCACAATCGAGCGAGTCGGCTATACTGCAATCTACGCCAATCGGGTGGAGACCTTGGATATTCTGAACAATCAGTTAACCGATATTGGAGGACCTGGCATACTGCCAACCCGCAGCAACGATGTTGTCGTGCGTGGAAATAATTCAGACGGCACCGGCTCCTATATTGACTCTCGCATGCATGGACGTGGCAGTGGCATTTGGCCGTGGACCTGCGAACGTGTGCTGATTGAGAAAAACACGTTCACGAACGCTATGGGCCGCGAGGATAGCTGTGGCATTCATATCGACTTCGGCAATAAGGACGTCGTCGTGCAATACAACCTTAGCGTCAACAACGCAGGTGGATTCATCGAGGTCCTAGGTAATAACTACAACTGCAGCTACCGTTACAATGTCAGCATCAACGACGGTTGGCGTGTGGCTGGAGTCACGGATCAAGGATCCATCGCTAATAACACAAATGGCCGCACCCTTTTTATCAGTGGTTTCGTCGGAGCGAACGACGGTGTCCCCAATGATTATGTTGGCCCATATGATACCTACATTTACAACAACACGATCTACACGAGCCCCGGTCAAACCTGCCAGTTTACGATTCACGGCAGTGCTCTCGGTATATTAATCAGTAATAATATTTTCTACCTAGAAGGTCCGATAAGCACTAGTATCAAAAGCTGGAAAGCCAATGGTTCATGGATCAACAGCTATGATCAAACGATGATCGATACCGTCGTCTGGGAGAACAATATTTATGAAAACAGCGACAGCCAACCGCTACACTTCCCCTTCGGCGATAGTGCCCCGATAATCACCGATCCGCTCTTCGTCAATACAGGTGGACTGACGACTGCAGATTACATCCCACAAGCTCATTCTCAAATCTCGGATCAAGGGGTGACTATCAACAATATCCCCGGCGACCCACTCGGCCTATTGATCGGACTCACTGTCACGGAAGACATTGCAGGCTCAGCGATATCCGGTCAAGTAGACCTCGGTGCCATAGAATTAGTTCAGAACGCGGCACCGACTTGGAGCGCGAATCCATTCACCCAAACTGCAGCCGTAGAAGATACGAGCTACACCTCATATCTCGCTTGGCGTGTCTCTGATGTGGAAAATGACGCACTTACGATTCAAAAAGTAAGTGGCCCAGCATGGGCATCCATCTCTCCAACAGGTATGATTACCGGAAATCCAACTCAAGCCGATGTCGGCAATGGCTTCTTCACTGTCAGCGTATCAGACGGCATAAACGATCCAGTGCTAGCCACCATGAATCTAGCAGTCACCAACGTGAACGATACACCCACTTTCACCGTTGATCCAATCGTAGAAAGCAACGCAACTGAAAACGTCGCCTATACCGGTAGCTTAGCAGGAGCCGCGACTGATGTAGACGGAGACGTGTTAACTTACTCTGTGATCGCAGGCCCTGCCTGGCTCAACGTGGCTAGCGATGGCACGCTCTCCGGCACACCAGCCGATACCGACGTAGGCATCGGCAACTGGACCATCGAAGTCAACGATGGCAATAACGCCACAGCCACAGCGTCGCTCAGTATCACGGTCGATGCATATACAAATCAAGCACCCGTCTGGAGTGGCGATCCGCTCTGGGCATCAGGAGCGACAGAAGACACAAGCTACGGCAACTGGATTACCTGGGCAGTCACTGACACTGAAAATGATACGCTCACCTACTCTATGATTTCAGGTCCAACCTGGATCTCTCTGAGCAGCGGCGGCCAACTGACTGGCACCCCAACACAAGCAGATGTCGGCGTCGCCACACTGACAGTGAGTGTCAGCGATGGCGTCAATGCCCCCGTCACCACCACAGTTAAACTAAACGTCACCGCGATCGACGACGCTCCCATTTGGAGCATCGATCCAATCAACGCTGACAACGCAATGGTAGGCAATAGCTATAGCGACAGTCTCACTGGTCTCGCATCAGATGAAGAAGGCGCCGTCACCTACGCAAAGGTCTCAGGCCCAACATGGCTATCAGTCGCCTCCGATGGCACACTGAGCGGCACACCGAGTGTAGGTGACGTTGGTTCCGCGGTATTCACAGTCAGCGCGAGCGATGGTCTGAATACCATCAATGCCACATTGAATATCACAGTCGATGCCGCACCGCTTGTATGGATCGACATTCTAACCGATGACTTCGAAACAGATCTGGGCAACTGGACAGACGGCGGATCGGATTGCATGCACTACACCGGACAAAAGGCACCCGCTGATGCCAGTGCAGTGAGATTGCGTGACGACACCAATACCTCTGTTGTAGATACTGCGGACTTGGCACTGAGCTCGAAAACCGAGATTCAAGTCGTTTTCGATTATCAAACGGTCAGTATGGATAACTCCAATGAAGACTTTTGGTTACAGATCTCCACAGATGGCGGAGCCACTTACACCACGGTGGAAGAATGGAACCTCGACGACGAGTTTGCAAATAACACAATCTACACAAATGAGACAGTCCTGATTACCGGCATCACATTAACAGATCAAACACGCTTACGTTTCCGTTGCGATGCCAGCGCCAACAATGACAGCGTCTACATCGACAATATCACAGTATCCGTCAAGTAAACCTCCACTACGCTTTGATCCTTCTCAGATGGAAGGTAAGTGGTGTCAGTGTAATCTATTAGAGCAGCACTAATTCTTTATAGAGGTTATATAGATTCACCCATGGTGAATTTCTTTGCAGCCCGTCTCCTTTATGGAGATGGGCTTGCTTCAGTCTCAAAATCAACAACTGCATCACAACGTATCCAATGCTAAGACGTCTCAAGTCACACCCTAGACTCGCTGCTGCAACTCTATATTGCACGACCTGCATACTAGGCGCCGCGACGGCCGATAAACCCAACGTCGTCATCATTTATGGTGACGATGTCGGCTACGGAGATGTCGGTGCTTATGGCTCCGAAAAGATCCCGACGCCTCACATCGATGCACTCGCTGCAAGTGGACTCCGGTTCACCGATGGGCATTGCTCTGCCGCCACTTGCAGTCCTTCTCGTTTCTCGATGCTAACTGGCATCCATGGTTTCCGTGCCAATGTGAGGATCCTCGCACCCAATGCGCCTCTCGCCATTCCGGTGAACTCCTACACCATCGCCGATCTGTTTAAAGATGCAGGCTATCAAACCGCAGTCATCGGAAAATGGCACCTCGGCCTCGGCAGCAAAGACGCTCCTGCTGACTGGAATGCCGAAGTCAAACCGGGCCCACTCGAAATCGGTTTCGATTACAGTTTCCTCCTCCCCTCCACAAACGACCGTGTGCCCTGCGTCTATTTGGAGAACTACAAGGTCGTCAACTATGACCCAAACGATCCGATCTACGTCGGCTTCAGTCCGGATAAAGTCAATCGCCCAGGTAGCACGACGTATCCCGATGGCAAGGTCGACCGTGAGGCCATGACCTACTACCAAAGCAGCCATGGGCACAATCACAGCGTGATCAATGGCATCGGACGCATCGGATATATGGCCGGCGGCAAAGCAGCGCTCTGGAATGATGAAACGATGGCCGATGTTTTTATTGATAAAGCCCGTAAATATATCAGCAGCACTAAGGACACTCCCTTCTTCTTGTTCTTCTCCTCCCAAGACATTCATGTGCCCCGCGCCCCACACCAACGTTTCCAAGGCAAGACCGAACTCGGCTACCGCGGCGATGCCATGGTTCAATTCGATTGGAGTGTCGGCCAAATCATCGACGCACTCAAATCCAACGGCTTACTAGAAAACACCATCGTCATCTTCTCCAGCGACAACGGGCCAACCTATGATGACGGCTACGTTGACGGCTCTAAGGTCAAAACTTCCAAGGCAGATAACGACAAGGGGCACTATGGCGCTGGCCCTTATCGTGGGGGGAAATATCAAATCTACGAAGGTGGCACCCGCGTGCCACTGATCATCAGTTGGCCTGCTAAGATCAAAGCCGGCACCTCCGATGCGATGGTCAACCAAATCGACTTCCTCCACTCCTTTGCCAGCTTCCTAAAGCTTGAGCTGCCCGAAGGAGCTGCCGTTGATAGCCGAGACACGCTCGACACATTCCTAGGCAAGTCCAAACGTGGGCTCCCATTTATGCTCGAAGAGGCAGCCAACGCTGCTGCGATTCGCAAAGATCAATGGAAGTATATCGAATTCCATGCCAGTAAATATCAACCAACCCCCGGTGCACCTGAGCTCTATGACTTGGGTCAAGACATCGCAGAAGCAAACAATGTCATCGCAGAGTATCCAGAAGTCGCAGAATCACTGCGCGAACAATTGCGCACAATTCAACAATCCGATGGCATCCGTAACTAACTAAGCTGCATCCTTATGGTTTCTTTGACTATCCGCTCACTCCTTTTGGGAGCTCTCACTAGTATCGCCTTGGCGAATACAACACAGGCCTACACACCTGAATACTCGACCGCAGGCTTCTATCAAACGGACACCTCCGTGCGCGAAGCGATCAACTTCAATGTCGGCTGGCGTTTTATCAAGCGCGACCTTCAAGGCGCTGAAACCATGGAATTCGACGACAGCGAGTGGAAGCTCGTAAACTTACCCGATGGCATGGAGCTTCTGCCACTCACCGCAAGTGGTGGTGTCAATTACCAAGGTCCTTCATGGTATCGCAAAACCTTCCAGGTCGACCCCAAGCTCGAAGGGCGGAAAGTCATGCTGCACTTCGAGGGCATCATGGGGAAGTCCAAGGTATGGCTGAATGGTAAACTCATCGCCGAGAACTTTGGCAGCTACTTCCCCATTCACATCGACCTGAGCGAGCACCTCAACTATTCGGCAGAAAACATCCTCGCAGTCCGTGCAGACAACAGCAACGACCCAGACTTTCCGCCCGGCAAAGATCAGGAAGCACTTGATTTCACCTATTTCGGCGGCATCTATCGCGACGCATGGTTAATCACCCATAACACCACCTATGTGACACATCCACTCGCCGTGGATAAAGTCGCGGGTGGCGGTGTCTTCGTCCATTATGAGGACCTTTCCAAAAACTCTGCACGCGTTTTGGTCGATACCGATATCGCCAATGAAGGCAGGCCCAAAACTGTAAAAGTGCAACTGTCACTCAAAGACAAAGACGGCGCTCTTGCAGCCACTCACAGCACAACGCTCGAACTGCCCGCCAACGGCGCCGCCACCGCCTCACAAGAGATGACCATCGATCAGCCCAGGCTCTGGCAACCCGACAGCCCGCATCTTTATAATCTCCATGTGCGTATTGAAGATGCTTCCGGAAACGTTCTGGATCAGTTCCGTAAACGAATCGGCCTACGCACGATCGAAATGCGTGGACGCGAGGGCTTTTACTTGAATGGCAAGCCCTACCCCCAATTGTTGCTGGGCGCCAACCGTCACCAAGACTTTGCTCACATCGGGCATGCACTCCCAAATAACCTGCACTACCGAGATGCCTTAAAATTGCGCCAAACAGGCATGCGCGTCATCCGCTCAGCGCACTACATTCAAGATCCGGCTTTCATGGATGCCTGCGATGAGCTCGGTCTCTTCATGGTGGCTGCCATCCCCGGTTGGCAGTTTTGGAATGACAAACCGATCTTCACGGAGCGCATGCTCAAGGATGTGCGTAACATGGTGCGTTTGGAGCGCAATCGCCCTTCAATTCTTATTTGGGAAGTCGTTCCGAATGAAACCCACTTCCCCATCGAATTCGCGGAACAAACCGCTAAAGCCACCCAAGAAGAATATCCCTACCCCGGTCGCTACACCGCGACGGACTCGCGCACTAAGCGCGGTAAGAACCAACATCTTTTCGATGTGCTCTATGCGGACGACACTGTATTGGGCGAGCACGAAGACAAGAACGTCTTCAAGCGTGAATGGGGTGACTTCGTCGACAACTGGGTGGATCACAACTCCGCCAGTCGCGTGGCCAAGCAATGGGGAGAAGCCGCTCAGATACGACAAGCTATGCACTACTTCATTGAGGAATGGACTGACGACGGTAAAGATAAGGAATGGCCATCCATGACCAAGGTATTCAAGGCCAGTAAGTCGCTGGTCGGCGCCACGCTTTGGCACTCCTTCGATCACCAACGCGGCTACCACCCCGATCCATTCTGGGGCGGCATTATGGATGCCTATCGCCAACCAAAGTTTTCTTACTATTTATTCAAGAGCTTGCTACCGACAAGTGGATTGGACGACGTGCCCATGGTCGACGCAGAGCCCTTTGTCTATATCTCGCATTTGATGACTCCGGCCTCTCCCGAAGATGTGGTCGTCTTTACGAATTGTGACGCCGTCAAACTCACGATGTATGGTAACGAAGTTGGCACCAAACCAGCCACGAATATCAACAGCCCAGTCCCACGTGTGCCTGTCGTCTTCGAAGACGTCTTTCGCTACGTCGATGCCCGCAATAAAAACAAAAAGAGCTACGGTAAGATCGACCAAGAGTATGTTGAAGGTGCGAGCATCAAAGCAGAAGGCATCATCAATGGTAAAGTGGTCACCGAACACCTACGCTGGCCAGTGGGACGCAAACGTCGGCTTATCCTTAAAGTCGACGACACCTCGATTCAACCGCTCGCGGATGGCAGCGATATCACGACAGTCGTCGCTTACCTCGTTGACGCCGGCGGAGCGGTGAAGCGCCTCAGCGATGAATATATTCGTTTCGCTGTTAGTGGCGAAGGCGAACTGATCGGCGGCACGGAAAACGAGATCAACCCACAGAAATTACTCTGGGGTGAAGCGGTTGCGCTCGTTCGCTCAGGAACCAACCCCGGCGATATCACCGTCCGTGCCGAAGTCCTGAAGGATGGCCCAAACACGCCCGACAGCGCTGAAGTCACCTTCAGCACCCAAGCCCCGACACAGACACTACTCTATCAAGAACTCCCCGAACTCGGCCGACAGCAAGCCACCCAAACGGTGATTATCGACGAGAGTGAAGCGCTCAGGAAACTGCGCGATGAACTGCGCACAACTCAGAAGAAACTCCAGGAGTATCGCCTCAACGAAGTCGGCCAACAACAGCAGGACTTCATCCAGTAATTTTTAAGCAAGCTATATCATATTATGAACATTCGATCCGTAGTCGCACTTGCCACCACATTCATCGCGGGCACACAGCTCCATGCGGAGATCAATCTCGCCCCTACCTTTTCGGACAACATGATCTTGCAACGCGAGGTGACCATCCCCCTACGTGGCACCGCAGACAGTGAGCAAAAAGTAACCGTCCAGTTCAATGACGCACAGTATACCAGCGCCGTCATTGATGGACGCTGGAAAGTCATATTGCCGGCGATGGCCGCAGGCGGCGCCTACGAAATCGTCGTCACCGGATCAGACAATTCAATCACACTCAAGAATGTGACCTTCGGTGATATCTGGCTTTGCGCGGGCCAATCCAACATGGATAGCGCCATCGAAACTTATAAGAGGAAGTTTCCCGAACTCTACGAAGGCCATCCCGTCAAACAGCACGATCAAATCCGCATCTTTCGAGCGGAGCGTGTCCCGATCGACGAACCGCAAGAGTTTATCACACGTGAACACCGTTTCGACAAAGGCTGGTATCCGATCGAGCCACGCACACGCACTCGCCTCTTCAGCGCGACCGGTTACTTCTTTGGCATATATCTCGCGGAAGCAATCGATGTGCCCATTGGCTTGATACAGTCTTGCCGCGGGGGCACTCCGATCACCGCATGGATGCCGCCGGGATCACTCGAAGCTCGCGAAGAATACGCCCACATCCTTGAAAACTATCAGCAATCCATCGTCGATTGGCCCACCACCAAGATCGAATACGATCGCAGAGTGAAAGAGTGGGAAGCCAAGAAAGCCAGTGGTGCCAAAGTCAGCTGGAAACCTGAGCCTCCGCTGGGACCAATTAGCAATAAACGCCCTTATGCCTTACACAATGGCATGATTCACCCACTCTACGAACTCCCAATCAAAGGAGTCCTCTGGTATCAGGGCGAAGGTAATTCAAGAACACGTGAAGATTCGGTCCAATACGAAGCGCTGCTAAAAGACCTAGTCGCACTATGGCGGAAGAACTGGAATAATCCGACCATGCCATGCCTGGTCGTTCAATTACCCGGATTCGGTAAAGCCACCAAGGAGCCAAACAACAATAACAACTGGCCATGGATACGTGAGTCGCAAAAGAACATCGACACGATCGAGAACTGCCAGGCCATTTGCATTCTAGATAGTGGCATGGAAGAAGACATCCACCCACCCTACAAAGAAAATGTCGGCAAGCGCCTCGCTTACGCAGCACGCAGTATGGTTTACGGACAAACGAACGCGCCACAGTCACCGCAATACAGCGCACACCAAGCTGATGGCGAGGCCACAATCATCACTTTCACAAAAGTCGGAAGCGGACTCACCACAGGCACTCCACTACTTGAAGACGCCAGTCATCAATCCGGTGACGTGCTCGGCTTTATCGTGATGGATAGCCAGGGAAAGTATCAGCGTGCCAGCGCCCAGATCGTCGCTCCAAATCAGATCAGAGTGAACCATCCGGGCATTACCAATCCAAAATCCATCCGTTATGGCTGGGAAAACTTTCCGAATGTCAACCTGTATGGAGAAGATGATATGCCTGCGTTCCCATTTCGCACCGACACATTCTCATCAGACAAATAGTAATGACACGACTCCTCTGCTCTCTACTCATCCTCTCAGCGTCACTTTGCCATGCACAGCAACCAGTAGGTCGTGCGTCTGCAAACGCCCCCAAAGTGCCGGATGGCATTTCGTATTCAGTGCACCAATACAGGGAGTCCGACCCGCTACGCGCGGGTCAACTGGGCATTGCAATGCCCAATGATACCAAAGGATCATTGCCCGTGGTCGTTTGTATTCATGGCGGTGGTTGGGCGAAGGGCGACAAAGACCAGATGGCTTGGATGGCCATCCGCTATGCCCAGCGCGGCTATCTCGGCGTGACAATCAGTTATCGACTCAATCACGAAGCTCCGCTGCCAGCCTGCATCCTCGATGTCAAAGAAGCCATTCGCTACGTGAAAAGCATCAGCGATGATCTCCACGCAGATCCGGAACGCATCGCAGTGCTCGGTTACAGCGCTGGTGCGCACTTGGCGTTAATGATCGGCCTCAGCCCCGAAGCCGCAGAATTCAACAGCGCCGCTTATCCCGAACAAGACTCGTCAGTCGATTGTGTCGTCGCCATCTCCGCCCCCGCAGATCTCAGCGAACGACTCAAACGTCGTGGCAAACTCGGCTTCATCGCTGAGGGCCAAGCAACGGATGCCAACTTCATTCGCTCCATCTCACCACTGACTTGGATGAATCGACAACAAGTCCCAGTGCTCATGCTCCACGGCGACCAGGATCCCATTGTCCCCTCTTACAACTATGAGAACTTCGCAGACAAGTGTGATGACCTAGCCATTGACAATTTCGAACTCTACGTGAACGAAGGCGGGAAGCACATGTTCTTCTTCAAAGAGCAAGCGACCACACACCCCATCGTTGATCGCTTTCTGGCAAAGCACCTGAAACCTTAGTCGTTCAGATCGAAAAACTCAGCATATAAGATGAGACGCATACGGCACGCACTACTGACTCTTCTTCTCGCAGTATCACCGCTGGCGCTCGTGGCCGAGCGCTTGTTGTATGACTTCAGCTCGAATGACAATACAGCCACACTCAGTATTCAGTCAGGTAAAGCTGAAATCAACGAGGACGGACTATTATCGAAGCAACGCCTCATGAAGCGATTGAGCTGACATTCGAAGGCTTGCCTCCAATCGATGGCATGTTCAGCGACTGCTATAAGCACGGCAAGCAATCCTTCAACCACTGCGAAGCCAACCTGATCCGCAAATATGGCCAGCAATACGAGTCCGCTTACGTTGAGCGCTGTCTCAAACGTCTACAACACTAGGGATTCAATACACTCGGTGGTTGGTCGATCGATGATTTCTCGGGCATTCCCGAGAGCCTCCGCATCCCCTACACGCTCAACCTGAATGTGACTTGGAAACTGCCACGCCCATGGATCAACAAGAAGATGATGGACGTTTACGATCCACGCTGGAAACAGCAACTAGAAGCAGAGTTTGCAGCCTATTCAAAACGCGTGAAAGACGACCCCTGGCTGATCGGCGCCTTCGTCAACAACGAGCTACACTGGGAGAAGCCGAATGCCTTTGCTAAATCGCTCCTGAGTATGGAGATGGCCGTGCCCGGTAAACAGCGCTACATCGAATGCTTAAGAGAAGAACTACAAACAATCAACATCTATATGGACAGCGTGTTGGCAGACCCCAAGTACCTCGGCGCCCATTGGTTCATGATGGCCGACGAAGCCACAGCCGGATTCAATGGAAACGAAAGTTATAATAGTGGCTTTCTTTCGGTCGCCGACCAGCCCTACTACGAATTCCTCGAACAGGTAATTGCCTATAACAACGGCTTGTATTCCAGGTTCTAGAGCCTTCTATTTCTTTGAATTTTGTAGCCTGCAGCTTAAGCACTACTCAAACTTGACGAGTGCTTCAGCTTCAGCTTCTTCACTGTATTTTGGGTTAAGGTCCGATGGAACCGGTGCCCCGATACGCTGCCGCCAATTATCGAGGACACGCTTCAGCTCTGCGGTCTTCTCTGGCTGTGCTGCTGCCAGATTATGACGCTCGCCGCGATCTTTGGATAGATCGTAAAGCTCGAGCGCACCCTCTTCGAAATATTCGTGTAACTTCCACTGACCGACACGCACCGCAGAACCCGGACGTGTGCGAAATAGCGGATCACGTGCCTGATCTTTTGCCCCATTATAGGCCTGTAGATACACCGGAAAATGCCAGAATTGCGGAACCGCTTTCCAGTCGCCTGTCCCAGTTAACAGTGGCATCAGGCTGACGCCATCGAGGTCAGGCGAACAATCCAGTCCAGCAACCTCCATAAAGGTCGGATAAAAATCGAGCGCATTGACGACTTCCTCTGAACGTCCGGCTTTGATCGTGCCCGGCCAACTCAAGATCATCGGCTCACGAATCCCACCTTCGTAATACGAGCCCTTACCTGCACGCCAAGGCATCTGTGCATTGACAGCCGCGATACCGCCATTATCGGAGCAAAACACAACTAGTGTTGTTTCCGTCAGACCATTTATCTCTAAAGCTGCTAGCACTTTGCCAATCGCTTCATCTAACTTCTCCACCATCGACGCATAGGCGGTGTCCGACCACGAACCGGTATAATGGTCCACATACTCAGGCACAGCCGTAATCGGTCCATGCACTAAGTAAGGTGAGAAATGAATGAACATCGGTTCCTCGCGATACATTTCGATGAAGCGCACAGCTTCCTCGGCAAAGATATCGATACGGTGCGTCTTCTCTGGAACAGTGTCCGACCATGCTTCCATCGAGCCCCCCTTCCACGGAGAGAAATAACCTCCACCTTTTGGCCCACCCGTATGATCACCACCAATATTGACTTCAAATCCGTCCTGTAACGGGTCTTCACCAATATGGTATTTCCCCAAATGAATCGTGCGGTAACCGCCAGCTCTCAAAGCCTCTGCCATCGTCACGACCTCATCTGGCAGATGAATACGATTCTTGGTTGGAATCAATTTCCGATACGCCGACTTGCCCCGCTCCGAGGTTCCAACCGTATAGACTCCATGCCGTGCTCCCCACTGTCCGCTATGCACACACGCACGACTAGGTGCACAGTTGGCAGCTGGCGCATAGCCATTTTCAAATACTAAACCTTCTGCTGCTAAACGATCCAGATGCGGCGTGCGAAACTTTGAATTATTATACCCGACATCCATGACACCTAAATCATCCGCGTTAATGTAGAGGATATTAGGCGACGCAGATACCAGACCTGCTGATACTAAAAAAGCGAACATTCGAATCATCATAGCCTCAGATTCTCCTTTAGCAGCTCAATCGCAACCGAATACATATATAGAAGTGCTATGGAGCCTCTGTAGCTACAATTGCAATATTATCAACGGACAGCCCTACGGGAGTCGTGCCATCAATTCCCACCTCAATACGAAACGCGACTGTTTGCCCAGGCTCTAAAAGCAGATCACCCATCTTAGCTAAAGTAACATCCGAATCATACCAGATCCGCTCACTTGGGCGCAGCTTATCAGTCACACAGAACCCCGCCCATGGCAGGTCCTCTAAGTCACTCACCCCAGACAGGTGAGAGATTTGCACCCATGATTCTCCATAAGTTCCATAAATCAACTTGCAGTCAAAATGTATCGATTTTAACTCGACGATTCGCTCAGTCATATTGGTCAACATAAAGTCCAAACGACCAATGTTCTTATTCACACCGTTGGCGCACAGCAATACTCCTGAATCCAATTCTACGGGCGTATTCACAGCATATAAGCTGCCATAGTAATTGGGGGATTCTTTTGTGTTGAATTTGACGACCTTCTGGCCACCACCTGCACCACCGACAATCTGATCAATGACAACGTTTCCCATCGTTGCTCTAAACCCCGGAGCAATCTCATCAGGTGCCTCAGTAGCCAGGGGCTGCCCCATGGTCTCAAAGCTATGCCAGCCGACAATGACCTCATCAGCTTTTACGAACGAAACAAATAAGAACGATACTAGAATTGGATAAATAATACGCATAACAGTCTGGGGTGGATTTTAACGGAACCGACGTCTCACAAGTAGATACTGTTTAAGTGAGAACTGGCACAACTTAACTGACTCAAAGACACCAATGACAAGCCATTCCAGCAAAACTACGATTCTACAAACAACATAGCCTCAATCGATAAGGTTACATCATTGCATGCCGCCTCTGTTCGAGCATTTTAGGCGAAACAATTTCACGCACAGAATAGACCCTTTAAATAAGACGATAGACTACCATAATGGTGTAACATGATACACCGAACCTGTAAATTGCCAGCATAGCGAATTCGTAGACTGTCGAGAGCTGCTCGAAATTCTGTAGCAGGCACACCTCCAAAACTGATGTGCGCTTCTTTACCGGAAAGCTTACTGGTCTCCATCGTCGGAGCTACGGAGCGAAACATCGATTGGTCTGCCGCGTATTTTATCTCATCGGCAACCAATAGAGCCGTCGTGCCTGGATCCCTCCGATACGACATAATTCCGACCCAATCGACTCGATCCTGAATATGATATACAAAGCGTTTCGTGCTCCCCTCATAACGCAGTTCATGTTCAGCCTTGTCCCACCAGAAAGGCACATCCACTGCTAGTTCTAGCTCAGGAGCTTCGGCATTCAAATACACCCGTGCCTCATCTAGAAAACTCAGATAATCGAACATGACCGTCTTACGCGACTCGCCCCCCGCTTTCCACTCAGCAGTTAGATAGGGTTCTACATCAAACTTAATGCCTAACAGCTTCGCGCCCTCCGGCAGTGTTTGAATAGAGGCAACGATGGCCTCAATTGCGGACATCGTGCGCGTGTGATTCTCCGCAAAGAACATCTTCTTGTCGCCTCGCAAAGCATTCACCGTGATTCCGCGTTCAGCCGCCTCGATAATTAATTGCCTAAAGGCATCCGCGTTCGCGATCGCCCCATTACGTATACTCACATGCTGATCAATGTGCGTAATCCCCTCTCGCTCACAAAAGTCGAACATAGTCACACGTGACTCGGGACGATCAAAATGAGCTTGTTTCCACGCCCACATGCCAAGATCGGAACGTGACTCATTGGCCACGCAAAAACTCCCAGCGATCATTAGACTCAAAGCTGCAAATAGTGATCGGATCATTACCATATTCAAATATAAGCCCACCAAGGACTCTATGAGCAACAAAAACTCATTCAAAAGACCGTAAAAGGAAGCCCAATACTTGATGAGAAATGTTTTAGATCGTATCACGAATGCAAAGCCGTCCGTTTCGAAGTAAGATGCCAACCTCACCTCGATTCTCTTCCGCTTACTCAGAAATAATTAGTTTAAAAGATGAACAAGCGGTCAATTCAGGCACCGGCACTGCAATGGCTGCCCTCAGCGATAATTGGGGAAGTCTCGACGGAAATGGCCATCTGGTGATCAGTCAAAGTGCAGGACGAAACAATCCATTCATGGGCTCCGCGG